>Ga0209941_1000094_pt1 | contig 185705 bp, 182 predicted proteins | sample ThiBiot_300_plan_FD_183945 | JGI IMG/M metagenome (GOLD analysis project Ga0209941, IMG submission 183945) | Wastewater bioreactor microbial communities from Cape Town, South Africa - Thiocy_solids_1 (SPAdes) | ecosystem: Engineered > Bioremediation > Thiocyanate > Unclassified | place: South... | reverse complement strand
GGGACAACGGCAGCGAGTTCGCCAAGCACCAGCTGATCGACCTGGCACTGGAAGCGAAGAGCTACTTCGCCCAACCGTACGCATCGTGGCAACGCGGCACCAACGAGAACGGCAACGGACTCATCCGACAGTACTGCCCCAAGGGCAGCGACCTGAGTACCTTCGATGACGCGTTCATTCAGGAGGTCGAAGACAAGCTCAACGACCGTCCACGGAAACGGCTAGGATTCCGCACACCGCGCGAGGTATTCGAACGGTCATTCAAACGAGCTGCACTTCGGAGTTGAATCCGCCGTTCCTCGAACTGGATCGCAACGTGGCTCAAGACTGCCTTCTACTCGGAACCAGATATCTATGTCAGATGTGGCTCTCAGTCATCCTGCTAAAGACCAAGGGCAGCATGCAGAAACGATGCATCGGAGAATTCCCAATGAATTCCACGTCGGAGTATGTCGAATCTGTCTATCTTGCCGATATTGGACCCACCATAGGCTGATAGGCACCCCACGTAGCCCACCTGCCTGACCATTTCCAATCTCTCATCTGTCATATTTTTCTTGCCACCGTATGGATAGGCAAATATTACATCATTTATGCCTATTCTCGACCTGATTTCATCCATTGATTGACATAGTTCGTCATAAACCACCTGAGCGCTCTCGGCAGCGCAATCTATGTGGTTGACCGTATGTGAACCAATCGCAAATCCCGCCCTATGCATTTCACGTAAATGGCTCCACTCCATCATCGGGATGGGTTGATTGCCTCTGCGAATGTCGTGTGGGAACTGTTTTTTTGTCCCGATCAACCCTGTGGCGACGAAGAACGATGCAGGCATATTGTGTCTGAGCAGTATCGGCACGGCGTTGACAAAATTGTCTAGGTAGCCATCGTCAAACGTTACGCAAACTAATGGCTTGTTTGACGCCGGCACCGAATCAATTTTCAGCAATTCAGTTATCGGAATAGGTAAAAAATGGTGTCGCAATAGCGCCATTTGTCGGTCAAATTGTTCGATACCGGTCGTCAAGTTATCTCTGGCGTCGTCAGTTACACGGTGGTAAAGCAGAATGGTGATGCGCGGAGAGGCTAGACGCTGCACGAGCAACTTATGGAAGAAGAATGCCATAATCTTTACTGCGTCCTTTGGGGCCTTTTTGAGTGTCGGAGCGGACGCCGGCATACTTGCATTGATTTTTTGCTTGAGCTGGAATATCTGCTTGAGCGTCGGTTGGCGATATGTCCTGCCCCCTGGACGCTGCGGTATACACAATTCCGTGCCTTGATCGACCTTCAGCACCGCGTCTCGCATGAGATCCGCGCCCAGCTCATCCAGGGTTAGTTGCAGGCCTTTCACCGTCGAATATTTCTGACGCTCAACCTGTGACAATTGCACAACTGCTCCCGTATCGAGCCTCTCATCTACCCAATGCACGGTACATCCAACATCTTTTTCTCCGTTCCACATTTCCCAAAAGGCCGGTGGCATGCCTCTGTATTCGGGGACTTTGCCCTTGTGCAGGTTAAGAGTTCCAAAGCGGGGTATCTTAAAAATACCATTTCTGAGTACCGGCGAAGAAAGTGAGAGCCCCAAGTCCGGCTCAAACCTAATAATTTCCTTCATCGCATTCTTGGAGCTGATGTTTTTGAATTTAACAAACCTGAAATTGGGCAATTCTCTGATTCTGTCCAGTGTGTATTCCATTCCTGGTGCACTTGGTGGAATACGGGGATTCGCAAATGGCCGGATACGGAAGTAGGCCGAAACGGCAATATCAGGAATTCGACGCCAGCCATGGTACTTTAAATTGTGCCATTGATTGCGTAACACACGGGAAAAAGAATGTGACGGAGCATGCAGTAATATCAGCCAACTCGGCCCATCCATGTCTCTGTCAATCGATATCAAGCCTTTGCGCACGGAATAGTTAATATTTCCGGTGAAAACCACTATTTTCTTGATCTTATGCATATACAGGGGCCTGTATGGTTACAACTCCCTCAGTGCCTGGTCTCGCGTGTTTCTATCTGACGACGAACCTAGCGCTTGGACACGGCTCGCGATGGGGCGGAGCAACCGTACCATTCACTCGGCATCGAACTGAATGCCTGAACAGACTTGCGATGAATCATGTTGTCTCGTGCTTGTTTTGGACTCATTGTGTCTTGGGTAAGATAGCAGCGCCCTGCCGTGGCCTGTTTTTACACAAGACCAAAGGCGCGCTCATCAAACCAGCTGCCTGGCGCAATGGAGTGACATAATCCAACCCTTTCACTGACAACAACTACAGCCTTTGAACCAACACTTGCGCTGCTGAATATGACTCAGCGCCGTTTCTCCAGCTTCGCCAATCCTTTCTTACTGTCCGGCAAGCTTGGCGGCGGCCCCGCATCTACGCTAACCTCACACCCAATTTTTGTTTTATCTCTCTCGTGCCGTGAACGGGTCGTGATGTCACTTTGCCGAGGTGTGGCAGTAGTTTCATCCCACCATATTTGTTATAGGCTACGGTTTCGATTCACTTCTGAACGGGACGATCTCGGGTATTCGTTGCATTTGGCGGTTTGCCACCGGTAGGACGTTAGACCTGATGTCCAGTGCGCAATGAAATGACGATACTTGTCCTGCAGATCGTGATCCTGTGCCTGGTGGCCGCGGCCATCGTGCTCTGGGCGCTTTATTTCCCGTACCCGTCACCGCTGATACGGCGCTGGCTTCCGCCGCGCAAGCGCTGGCCGGAAACGCAGATCCGCGCATGGCTGAAGCGGGGGGAATTTCAGCGTGCGTTTCTGCGCCACTTCTACAGCGATCCGGAGCGCATCGCGCCCCCCGGCAACAGCATGCTGGCTCCGGCAGACGGGCTGGTGACCAGTGCGCAGGTACAAGGCGGAGTTCGCTATCTGGTGATCGCGCTCAGTTTCTGGGACATGCATGTGCAGCGCAGCCCGGTGTCCGGTCGGGTGCTCGCCGTGGAGTCGCACGGCGACGGCTTCATGGACGGGGAGGGAAGGGAGTTTGCCTTTCTGCGCGAGAAATCCTGCCCGGTACAAAAGCGTCTGGTGATTGGGACGGACGCCGGGCACGTTGCGGTGCGCTTGATTACCAGCCTGGCGGCGCGTCGTATCGAGACCTGGGTCCGGGAGGGCGAGGAGATCAAGCGCGGCCAGCGGATCGGCCGGATCCTGCTGGGAAGCACGGTGGTGCTCGAGCTGCCGGCCGCGGTGAACCTGCTGGTGCATACGGGCGATCGCGTCTGGGCCGGCGAAACGGCGGTTGCAGAAGGCGCGACCTGCCCATGAACGACTTCCTCTGGTCGTCCGGTCATCTGGGTTGGGGCGTTTTTGCGCTTGCCGTTTTCACTGGCCTATGGTGGTTGCTGGGCGATCTGTACTGGCGCCTGCAAAACATCCGGATCAGCCGTCTTCTGGTTACGCTGGCCATTGGCTGGGCTATCGGGGTCGGGCTGATTCTCCTGGGCTTTCGTATCGAGTAGGAGTGCGAGGCCGCCGATGGCTTGCACTTACTTGGCGCTGGCGCCGGTCAACTCGCGATAGAGTTTTTCCGCGGCCGGCTTGCCCTGGAAATCGGCACCGGACTTTTGCAGCGCCGCCAGCGTGCTTCGCGCGCCGGCATGGTCGCCGGTGCGCGCCTGGGCCACGGCCAGGTGATACTGGATCGCCGGTGCCTTGGGCGCTGCCTTGGCCGCCTGCAGCAGGATCGGCAGCGCGGTCCTTGGCTGGTTGTGCGCGACCAGCGCCCATGCATAGGTGTCCGCAATGCCCGGCGAGCCAGACGCCAGTTTGTAGGCCCGTTCAGCCAGCGCCAGCGCCTTGGGATTGTTTTGCTCCGTGTAAATCCAGGCGAGGTTGTTGAGTGCGTCGATACTGGACGGATCCGTCTTCAACACCTGCTCGTACTGCGCGGCCGCCAGCGCATTGCGCGTGTGTTTCAGGTAGTAGTCGGCCAGCAGCAGGTGGGTGGCATTGTCATCCGGATGTTTGGCCAGCCAGTCGCGCAGCACGCCTTCCGGGGCGTTGGCGCCGCTTTCGTTCAGCGCGAGGAAGCTCTTGACCACCAGCGGCCGGTCGTACTGCAGCTTCAATCCCTGCTGGTAGGCCTGGGCGGCTTCGCGATAGGACTTGTTCGCCATGTACAAGTCGCCCTCCAGCGTGAAGCCCGCTGCCTTGGTGGCAGGTTGCTTCTGCAGCATTTGCGCGAGCGCAGTGGCGCCAGCCAGATCGTGGTCCTGCGACTTCATCAGCGCCCGCAGCACCACTGCCGTCACTTGGCCCGGATCGGCCTTGATCACTGCGTCAAGATTGCCTGCGGCAGCCTTCGTATCCTTGCCGAGGATCTGCGCACGCGCCAGGTTGGTGCGGTACAAGGGCACCCGCGGTGCGAAGTTCACGGCTTGCTGCAGCACTTTCAGCGCTTCGCCGTGATGACCGGCATTGAGTTCCGCCGCCCCGAGCGCATTGAGCGCCGCCGGGTTGTCGGGGAGGGCAGCCACCAGCTGTTTGGCCGTGCTCACGGCTTCGTCGAATTTGCCGTCTTCGCCGTACAGCACCACCAGTGCGATATACGCGGCGGGGGACTTCGGCGCCGTGTCGATGGCCTGCTTGAATCGCTTGGCGGCTTCCGCCCTGTCACCTTGCAGCGCGGCGAGCTGGCCGAGCGCGGTCATCGCCGCCGCGTTGCGCGGGTCCTTCTTCAACACCGTGGCGTAGCGACTGGCGGCGGCTTCGTGATGGCCTTCGAGCGAATCCAGGCTGCCGAGGCTCAACAGCGCAGCAAGGTTTTCCGGGTTCAGCTTCAAGGCCTCGGCGTACTGGGCGCGTGCTTCGGCACGCCGATTGGCCGCGACCAGTGCGGTTCCGTACAGCAGGTGCGCGGCGCTGTCTCCCGGATTGCCGGACGCATAGGCGGCCGCCACCTTGACCGCCTCGGCCGGGCGTTGCTCGCGCACGTAGGCCATGACCAGCAGGCTGTTGCGCCGCGCCTCGGTGGAGGTACTGCCTGCTGGAATATCCTGCAGCAGGTTGATCGCTTCCGCTTCATTTCCGCCGGCGATGGCGTTGCCGGCGCGTGCAAACAGGGTGTCGGACGGAGCGCCTGCACTGGTTGCGGCGGCGACCTTCCCCGGTGAACCAGCCTCCGTGGCGGCAGCTTTCTGCAACAACGCCAGCAACTCGGCGTCGGACGGTGTGCCCGACGCGGCCGGTCGAAGCGTGTCCAGCGCCTGGCGCGAGCGGCCTTCGCGGTAGAGCGTGAGCGCCAGCAACTTGCGCACATTGACGTTTTTCTGGTCCATGCCCATGGCGTTGCTGAGGTACATTTCCGCCTGGCTGTAGTTGCCTTGCGCATAGTTGACCGCGCCCATGAGCAGTTGCGCCTGGGCGTTGTCCGGGGACACCTTGAGCACCTGCTGAAGCTCGGAAACGGCGTCCTCCAGATGACCCTGCTTGTACAGCACCACCGCACGCAGGTAGTGCAGGTACGGGTGCTGCGGCAACATTTTTTCCAGCGCCTGGATGTTGGCCAGCGCCTTGTCGAACTGGTTTTGCTGCGCCTGTGCGTTGGCCAGCCGGGCCAAGGCGTAGAAGCGCTCTTGCGGCAGCCAGTCGGGGTTCTTGAAGCCCATCACCTTCTGGTAATCCGCTTCGGCGCCGGCGAAATCGGCGTTGTCGAACGCCAGATCGCCCTTCGCGACCCAGGCCTGCGGGTTGTCCGGCGCTGCGGCCAATGCCTGTTGCACGTACTTGCCGGCGGCATCCGGATCGCCGGCGATGACTGCCAACTGGGCCAGTCCCACCAGTGCCCCCGGGTTCTTCGGGTCCCCCGACAGCACGGCCGTGTACGCCTGCCGGGCCTGGTCAAACTGCCTGAGTCCGCGATAGGCGTCGCCCCGCAGCACGGCTAGACGCGCTTTGGTGGCGGCCTCGTAGGGCTTGTCGGGAGTCAGGGTTGCGAGCAACTGGTCGTATTGGCGTGTCATCAGCAGCGCCCGGCCCATGGGTACCGCCCAACGTTCTGCCGGCACCCCGTTCGCCTCGGCGTTCTGCAGTTCGCTCAGGGCGTCCTTTGGATTGCCGAGCATCAGCGAAGCTTGCCCGAGCAGCAGCCAGGCCTCGCCGTTCTTGGCGTCGCGTTGCAGGACCTTCTTGGCCTCGATGTAGGCCGCGCGATACTCCCCGTTGGCCTGGTATCTGGCGCCGGCCTCGATGCTGCCGTGTCGACTGCCAAGGCCGCAGCCGCCCAGTGACAAGGCGGCGCACAACAGCGCCAGGGCGCAACGAACGATCCGCGTGTTCAACCTGATCAAGCACATATCGTCACCCTCAGTTCGCCACGCGCAGCGCGCGGGGTCAATCTGCATCGGCAGGCTTTTTCAAGCCATGCTTGTCCAGAAGATCGTAGAGCGTCGGGCGGCTGATCCCGAGCAGGCCCGCGACATGCGAGAGATTGCCGCCGGCCTGGGTCAGGGCCCGCTGGAGCGCCCGCTTTTCGGCATCGTTTCGTACCTGGCGCAGGTCCAGAATGTCACTGCCGGCCGCGCCAAGACGCAGCTCGTCCAGATCGATCTGCTTCCCGTCCGCCATGATGACGGCGCTGTTGACGGCGTTCTCCAGCTCGCGCACGTTGCCGCGCCACGGACACGCCTCGATGGCCTTGAGCGCCTTGGCAGTAAAGCCATGGACTGCGCGGCCGTGGCGGCTGGCCGCCTGCTCGAGAAAATGCCGTGCCAGGGGCGCTATGTCGCCGGCGCGTTCACGCAGCGGCGGGAGCCGAATGGTCACTTCGCTGACGCGGTAGAACAGATCCTCGCGGAAGCGCCCTGCGCTGATCAGCGCGGGCAGGTCCTGGTGCGTCGCGCAGATGATGCGCACATCCACCGGAATCAGTTCGCGTCCGCCGATGCGCTCGACCACCCGCTCCTCCAGAAACCGCAGCAGCTTGGCCTGCAGCGCAAACGGCATGTCGCCGATCTCGTCGAGCAGCAGGGTGCCGTTGACGGCCAGTTCGATCTTGCCCCTGGTCTGCTTGTGCGCACCGGTGTAGGCACCTTTTTCGTGGCCGAACAGCTCGGCTTCCAGCAGGGTTTCGGGAATGGCAGCGCAGTTGATTGCCACGAACGGCCCGTCGCGCCGCGTACTCAGCCGGTGCACCGCACGCGCGAACACCTCCTTGCCGGTGCCGGTCTCGCCGAGCAGCAGGACGGTGGCGCTGGAAGGACTGACCTTCTCGATCAGCCGATAGGCGTCGAGCATGGCTTCACTGCTGCCAATGATGCCTTCGAGTACCGTGGACGACTGGCTTCTGAGCTTGCGGTTCTCGGCCTCCAGCTCATGCACCCGGAAGGCGCGATCCACGATCAGGCGCAGGACTTCCAGCTCCAGCGGCTTGGAGCAGAAATCGTAGGCGCCGCAGCCGATGGACTTGACCGCGTTGTCACGGTCGCCGTTGCCGGTGACCACGACGATCTTGGTATGCGGTGCGTCCTGCAGGATTTCCGCGATCGTGGCGAAGCCCTCGGCGGTGCCGGTGGCGTCAGGGGGCAAGCCCAGGTCCTGCAGCACCACCGCCGGTTCATGGCGGCGCAGCAGGGCGAGCGCGGTCGGCCGGTCGCCGGCCATGACCACGTCGTAATCCTCGAAGCTCCAGCGCAGCTGGCGCTGCAGGCCGACATCGTCCTCGACGATCAACAGGCAACGCTGCTTCTGGCTCATGGCGCAGCCTGCGGCTTGCCGGCCACCACGGCGGCTCCGGCGGGTTCGGCCAGCGGCAGCTGGATCGTGAATACGCTGCCTTGGCCCGGAGTGCTGTCCACACGCATCGTTCCACCCAACGAGTGCACGTAAGCGCGAGCCTGGTAGGCGCCGATACCCATGCCCCTGCTCGCCTTGGTGGTGAAGAACGGCTTGAATAACCGGTTGCGGATGAAATCCTCGTCCATGCCTGCTCCGTCATCCTCGATTTCAATGGTGGCGTGTCCGGGGTCGCGCTTGACTCTCAGCACGACATGGCCGTGGGCCTGCGCTGCGTCCTGGGCGTTGCGGATCACGTGCCCGAGCACGGTAGCCAGCTGGTCGATATCCGTCTGCACCCACAGCTCATCCGTGGCCGGCAGGTACTGCGGCCGAGGCGACTGCGCGCGGCACAAGTCGAGCGCCTTGTCGAGCACCGTCGCCAGTGGCACGCGGCCGTGTCTGGCCGGTGCCGCATCGCCGCGCAACTGCTCAAGCAGGCGCGAGACGCGTTGCACCGAATTTGCCACGGTCGCGAGCATGTCATCCACGAACGCCGGGTTGTGCCGGTGGCGCTCGGCGTTCTGCAGCAGCAACGATTGCTGGGCCGCGAGGTTCTTGAGGTCATGCATCAGAAACGCGGTGAGCCGGTTGAAGCCTTCGAACTGGCGCGCCTCGGCAAGGCGCCGGGCATCGGCCGCCTGCGCCAGGATACCGGCCACCTGGCTGCCGGCTGCCCGCAGCAGATCGATGTCCTCCCAATCGAACGCGCGACGCGCGCGTGCGTGCGCCAGCACCACGAAACCGACGAGCCGGTCCTCCAGCACCAGGGGCACCAGCAGCCAGGCGTGCGGCAGGCCGCTCAATTCGGCCGGCGCCCGCAGTTGTTCGTCGCCCAGCGGCGGCGGTTCGCCCAAGTCGTAGATCCACCGGCGCGTCTGCATGAGCCCGAATGCCGGCATGCTGGCCGGAAGCTTCAGGCCGGCTGGCGTTGGCATGTTCCAGCGCGTTTCCGCCACGAAGTCGTCGGCGTCGTCGCGCGTGAACAGGGCACCGGCCGGGCTGTCCATGATCTGCGCGATCGCGTGCACCGCGCGCTGCGGCAACTCCGTGTCGCCGGCGGACAGTGTCGCGGTCAGGCGCAGCCATTCCTCGCGATAGTCGTGGCGGAAGCTGAAGAAGTTCTTGTGCAGGAATACCCGCAGACGCGAGCGCGCCTGGCCGGAGAATACGATCAACAGCACCAGCAACAGCGCGAAGCAGACCAGCGTGATTTCCGCCACGCGACCCCAGTCGCCCCCGTACAGGCGCACGTAATAACCACCGATCGCCGTGGCGATGATGTACAGCGCGACCACCAGCAAGCTTGTGGAATAGAACACCGCGCGTCGCGACACGCCCACATCCAGCGACCACTGCGGGTTGCGTGCCGCCGCCACCAGCAACAGCGGCACCAGCAGGGCATCAATGAAGCCGCGCGCCGCCCATGCGCTGGCGTTGAACTGCCGGTAAAGCACTGCATAGGAATACAGGAAGATGCCGTACGCAAACAGCAGGCCGAGCGCGATCACCAGGAACTTGAGCGCCCAGCGTTGTTCCCGTTGCACATTGCGGTAGATCTGTTCGAGGAACACCAATCCGGTGAGGGCGAGCACCAATACGCCGACCAGCGGTACGTTGATACTGAACGGCAACCCGGCTGCCTGCGCCAAACCCGTCAACGGCCCCAGGCAGTAGAGCGCGAGCACGACCCAGAGTGCATGCGCGACGACGTGCAGGCCACGGAGCAAGCCGGACATCGGCCACGCGCTGAACAGGGCGCTCACGAAGACGATCCAGGCGCCGTAGTGCAGAACCTCGGCCAGCAGTATCCAGTTGACCGCCACCGTGCGCTGCCACTCGGCGTAAGCCAGAAACACGCCCCACAGCACCGAGATCATCGTGGCCAGGACCAGCAAGGCCCCGGTGCGCTGACCGCGCCAACCGACGACCAGCAGCGCCGTACCGACGAGAAACGCGGCGGCGACAGTCAGGTAACTGGCGATGATGATGACGTGCATATCTGGACGATCCCCGACGTGCAACGCGGTTGTCTGCGCTCAACCGGGCATATGTCCGCTCCCGGATTCAGGCATTGCCCAGCGTACGCTGGTGGGCGGTTGCGGGAACTGCCGTTGCTTCGGCAACGTGGGGCGGTGCGCGCAGCAGGCGATGGCGAATGTCGGCTGCAACGCGTGCCGCGGTGTGTCCGTCCCAAAGTTGGGGCTTGCGTCCATGCGGCCAGTGACCGGCGAGAATCTCGTCCACCGCCGGTACCAACTCGGCGGCAGTCACCAGCCGGTTGGTGCCCTCCGTGATCGTGATTGGCCGCTCGGTCGTGGTGCGCAGTGTCAGGCAGGGTATGCCGAGATAGGTGGTTTCCTCCTGGATGCCGCCCGAATCCGTGATGGTCAGACGCGCGCCGCATACCAGGTTCATGAAATCCACGTAGCCGAGCGGCTCAACCACCTGCAGACCGGGCGCGTCGGCCAGTTTCGACCACAGGCCGAAGGCTTCCAGATTCTTGCGGGTGCGCGGGTGCACCGGAAACGCCAGCGGTAGTCTGGCCGCCATGCGGATCAGTTGGTCGACCAGCGCCGCGAGCGGCGTGGGCGTGTCCACGTTGGAGGGGCGGTGCAGGGTCACCACCGCGTATGCATGATTCTCCAGTCCGAGTCGGCGCTGTTCCCCACTGGCATCGATGCGCTCGCGCATGAGTTCGTAGGAATCGATCATGATGTTGCCGACGCGGGTGATTTTTTCCGGCGGCACGCCTTCGGCGGCGAGATGCGCGTCTGCGTCCGGCGACGGCGTCCACAGGATGTCCGCCAGCGTATCGGTTACCAGCCGGTTGATTTCCTCGGGCATCCGGCGGTCGCCGCTGCGCAACCCGGCCTCCAGGTGCGCGATCGGAATGTGCAGCTTCGCGCCGACCAGGGTGCAGGCCATGGTTGAATTGACGTCTCCGACCACCACGACCAGGTCCGGCCGATCCGCAGCGCAGGCCTCTTCGTAGGCGAGCATCACGTCGGCGGTCTGTTTCGCGTGGCTGCCGCTGCCCACGCCCAGGTGCAGGTCCGGCGGCGGCAACTTCAGGTCACGGAAAAAAGCCTCCGACATGTTCTGGTCGTAATGCTGGCCGGTGTGTACCAGTCGCAGGCGGCACCACGGCTGTTCGTGCAACACGTGGAACAGCGGCGCGACCTTCATGAAGTTGGGTCGCGCGGCGGCGATCAAGTCAATCCTGAGCCGCTGCATGACGGGACACCCCTCGGTTCCGTGGTGGCTTGAGTGTAGCAAGACGTTGCCGCATGCCGGCGTGGTTTTGCGTGAGTAGACCGGCTCGCTTGCGGGTATCTGCAATTTGCACGTTTTCGACGTTCACGCCGTCGTAACTTCGCCGCTGGCGGGTCGAGTCCATCGAACAGATTCCCCTGTATCGGATCATGCGGAAAAACCAAGAAGTGACTCGCCAAGGAGCTCCTTACCGACGCATGAAACGGCGGCGCGCCACGGAAAGGAGCAGGCGTTGCAGCGGATTGCTGTTGCCCCCTGGCCGCCAAGTGCGGGCGAGTTTGTTGCGGTAGGCATCGAAGTGCAGGCCGTGGGGTGCCGCGAGCACCTTGCCCCTGCCCAGCAGGATCTTCAGCGCCTGGGTGCCGGCTATCCCGGCGCAGATTTCACAGGCCATGGGCGTCGATGGTCCCCGGTGGTTGACCAGGTCCACCGCCGACGGGTCGACCAGATAGCCTTGATGCAGCACGGCGGGCGCCAGACCGACCATGAAGCGCAGCAACTGCTCGTCGAGCGTTTTCCCTTCCAGCCGGAAATACTCTTCGAATGTCATCTGCCCCGGCAGGAACGCCAGCACCGCGGCGCCCATGCCCAATGGCGCTGCGGTGATCGCCGGGATGCCGCGCTCGGCGCACAGGGCAAACAGCCTGGCGCGGATATCGAGCACGAAGAAATCCAGTCCGTCGACGTACAGATCCACCCCCGACAGGAACTGCTCCATGTTGTCGACGGTGACGCCGTCGGGAAACTTGTTGATGTCCAGATCCGGGTTGATGTCCCGCGCCATCCGGGATGCCACGTCCACCTTGGGCTGGCCCACGGTGGACAGGAACGCCCCGGCCTGACGGTTGAAATTTTCCGTGCCAAATCGGTCGAGATCCGCGAGGTTGAAGGACTGGATGCCAAGTCGGGTCAGGGTCAGCAGATGGCTGCCGCCGACACCGCCGAGTCCAGCGATCGCCACGCGCCTGGAGCGAAGCTTCGCCTGCTCGGCCCTGGTGATCCAGCCGATCGTCCGGCTGAATGCCGTGGCGTAATCGAACGGCTCAGTCGTGTCCGGTGTGTCAGACATCATGAGGCATCTACTCTCGGCCTTGCTGCTTAAGGCGGTTGCCGAACCTGTATGACAACACAGGTTTGCCTGGAGGCATTGCCGAACGCTGCTGCGGCGGCGTTGGCTCGGCAAGGAATGACTGAGCCGGGAGCTTATGCGGGTCGGGTGGGTTGCCGCGTGAAGGACAAGCCGCAACGTGGTCAGCCAACCGGTTCGGCGCAGACGTACGATGGATGGCGCCGCTTCCGCAAGCGGCGCCATCCATCGTCAAACGGCGGGTCAGGAGCTGTCGGCTCTAGACGCGTCCGTCAGCCTCTTTGCCGCGACGCCGTACGAGCAAGCCCAGGAAGGCCAGGCCAAGGCCCAGCAGGCCCATCTCATTCGGTTCGGGTACCACGGACCTGCCGATCAACGTGGCCGTGCCCGTAATCGGGTAATGGCAGACATTGGCCGGATCCGGCGAAATACCCGTGCACGTCCTGAGTGCGCTGAACAGGAACTCCGAATTGAGCGTGAAATCCGCGAATCCGCCCAGCCCGTCGGCTTGCGTATTGGTATGGAAGTAGTACGCCGCAGGACCTCCGGTCGCATCCAGAAAACCGAGGCCGTTGGATCCGGTCTGGGGATTGGCCACCGTGCCGACGATCGAGGAGAAAAGCTGCGCCGTGCCCGCAAAGCCCAGCACCGAGCCGGTATGCCCGGACAAGGTGAGCCATGGGGTGCCTACCCCGGCCGTCGTCGGGTCCAGCACATCGAAGCTGCTGGTGTTGTCGACGAAAAAGCTGATGGACCCGGGACTGAATTCGACCTGGTTGCCGATGATGCTCGACACCGTGTACTGGAAGGTGAAGTTGAGATTGCAGCCCGGGCAGAACGTTGCCTCGTTCGTCCCGTTGAACGAGCCAATTACCCCGTAGCCCGTCAGCACGTCGCCAACGGTCGAGATGCTCGATTCGCGGAAGTTGAGTGCCTGGACGGTCAGGTCCAATGGAGAGCTGGGATCCCACACGACACCGCCCACGTTGATGGGTGTTGCAAATGTCGATCCGCTCCACGCACCCATCGCCAGCGCGCATGCGAGGGCGATTCCAATGCCTTTCTTCTTCAACATGATCTATTCCTCCACTGAGAAACAACCTGGATAACCGCAACGACCGTGGTACCCGATGGACGCCGCCCTGCGAGCTTTTCAAGCAATGGCTGTGCCATGAACATAAAGCGCTGTTTTGTATTGTTTTTTCCATGTCCGGCTGTCGGGTTCATCGGTGATCTGTAAGGCATTCCGGCGCCATGCCGTGCCGACCGTGCGCCAGGTTGCGCGTGCTTTTCCAGACATCTCCGCCATCGTGTCCCCGACGTGCGCTCCATCAGCGTGGAGGTAACTTGTTGAATAAATACATATTTCATTAGTTGGCCGGCTTTCACTCGCGGTGCTCGAAGCTGCCTGCGGGCTATTCTCCGGGGCGGCCCCGCGCCCCGGGATTTCGGCGTATTCGTTTGTTTTAAATGATATTTATCTGGAAAAAACGACTGCGGGGCCGGATTTGTAAAGGATTTCGACACAGGCGGAAAGCGCCCTTGCTCTCGTCGGAAGCCGCGGGGGAAGGGAAGACGTGATCGCGTGTCTGGTGTTGCGACGCCTGGAGAGGGCGCCTGCGGCAGGCCGCCAAGGCTGGGCGGAACATGAGCTTGCGTGGTGGCCTAGGGTTGTTGCAGACCAGCGCGGGTTTCGCCTTGCTACGGGACGGCGCCGAAGCTTCCGGGTGCTCGTCGCCCACTGCGATCGCGCGGTGCGGATCGCGCATGGCCAAGCCGCAGGAACACGAGGCCGCACCCCGGAGCGCACAGCTTGTTCAGGGTCGAGCCCAGCCGCGCGAGCGACTGCCGAAAGGCCGGCTCGACGGGTACGAATCCCAGGCCGAGAACTCCCGCCGCCGCATACGGCTGGACCGACAGCCCGTCGAGGGTGGCCTCAAGCCACACGCGTTGCAGGGCGCGGCCACCCCCAAGCACATCGGATCGCGCCGTGGACGGCACGACAAGCAGACAGAGACCAGGCGACAGCCGGAGAGGCAGCCAGGCCGAGCGCCACCCCAGAACCGACGCCGCGCCCAGCCGGTTGAGCACGCTCATCACCGCGGGTCGACGCATCGCCTGAAAGGCCGGGCGCAACGGCGGCTCCACCGCCAGCGTCGCCGGGGCCAGGCCTTCCTCGCAGGCGCTGTGCCAGCCGGCCGCGAAGCGGATACTCGAGAACAGTTCCGCGTGCAGCGTCGGACTCCTGAAACGCAGCGTCTCGGCCTGCCTGATGACGCTCAGTGCGGCATGTCGCTCACGCGCTGTCTGTGGCCACCAGAGTCGCTGTCCGGGAATCAGCCGGGCCTGGGCATCCAGGCGCGCCCGCATGTCGCTGGTGATCGAGCCGCGCCATGGGAAACGGCGGTCGGTGTGACGCTGCCCGATGGCGCCAGCCAGCGGTTCGGGGAGGGCGCGCTCCGGGTCGCGGCGCCAGCGGATGCGCGCGGCCCACAGCTCGTCGTCGGGCTGCGGGAAGGGCTGCAGATCCGCCACATAACCGAGCGACCGGGCGTGGATGATCATGTTTTCCAGGCATGCGCCGGTGGCCAGGTCGCTGAGGACATATCGGGTATCCGATACGCGGCCGCTACGGCTCGCGTCGATTCGAAGGTCCAGGTCGTCGCCGCACCACTCGAAACGCCACGGCTGCGAATTATCTGCCGAGGGTGCGGCGATGCCTGCGCGCAGAATGCCTGTTTTCGTCTGCCGGTCCACGGTTCGCCTCTGTCCCGATAGGGCAAATGATTTTGGCCGATTGCGGTTTTTTGGGGCCGGCAACCAGCTCGCCGGCACGAGCATGTTATTCGCGGATAAAGCATGCACCAAAATAGGCTTTTTCGGGGCACATAACCAGTCGAATTCGACTCGGAAAGTCGATTCGCCGCCGAAATCCGCTGCCGCCTTCCACCGGCGCTTCATGCTCAGGGCCAGGCCATGAGGGCCGGTGGCGGCTGCCCGGCGTATCGTTGCCGGCTGCCGATGGCCGTGCGGATGGGGGCCAATCCGGCGACTGCCGGGCCTTCAGCATATGGCGACGCCGTTCACACTCCCGTCGTACGAGGGGTTGTACAATCAGACCTAGCCTGCGGTACGTTGCGTCTGAACGGCCGCTGCGCTGCAGGTTGCGTGGTGATGACACACCCACGGCACCGATACCCGTCTGGGACGACGTCGATAAATACGGAGCCAGCTCCGTGTTGCAAGAAAGCAGTATGCCTTGAAACAACGTGTCCCTGATCGGCGATTTAAACATGAATATAATCAGATCGGCAGAAATGCCTGAGACAGTCGTCGATATTACGACGCGTCTCAATCGTTCGGCAGTGCGCAGCAATGATCAGCCCTGCGCCTGCGCGACCAGTCTTGAACAGGTGGAATCGGCCTGGCGATTGGTATATGAGCGCTATACGGAAATGGGGTTGATTGATGAAAATCCGTATGGCCTGCATGCCGTCCCCTCTGCCGTGGGGCAGCACGCGTGCGTGATATGGGGGGCGGAAGGCGCGGAAGTCGGCTATACGATGACGCTATTTCGTGACAACCCCAAGGGGCTCGCGCTGGACAGCGTATATGCAGGACCTCTGGATGAACTTCGACGCAAAGGGCGGCGCCTGCTGGAAGTGGGGATGCTGGCGGATCGTCGCCGGTGCGCGTCACGTGGCGTCGGAGCCTTGTTCAGCATGATGCGCTGGGCCGTGCACTACGGCTTGCACATCGGCGTGACCGATATCGTTATCGGCGTGCATCCGCGGCATGCCCAGTTCTACGTGCGTTGCTACGGCTTCGAGCAGTTCGCGCCGGAGACCGTCTATCCCATGGTGCGCAACCATCCCGTGGTGCCCTTGCGCCTTCGTCTGCTCGAAGGGCTGGCGAAAGACAAGTTGCCGCGAGGTCTCGCTGATGCGCGCGACAATCCACTATCCGCCAGCAAGTTCTCGCATCGCTTCGCGTTTGAGTCCGAGCAGCTGCGCGGTTCCCTGATCGCGGGCCTTTTGAAAGCCAGCTACGGTGTGGATCCGTGCCGGGCGGCAGGCACCGGTTTGGTGGCTGGCCGCGGCCTCGCCTGGTCGGCAGCCTAGGTTGAGGCGTCCTCGCTGATGCGAGCCAATGGGGAGCAGGGTTCCCTCGCCGAGGAGGCCCTGCATGCAGGAGTCGGCAGCTCGGCGGGGAACGGTTCGTCCGCCACTGACTGGCGCCGTCGCGGCAACCTCATGACCGGCGCTGCGGCACTTGGCAGGCTCTCGCCTGTCGCCTGCGCGCGACGTCACGCAGGCGGGCCTATCAGTTGTAACGACGCCGCAGGCCCAACAACAGTCCGGCAAACAACAGACCGAGGCTGAGCATGCCCAGCTCGCCGGGTTCCGGGACCGTCACTGGCGGCTGGTTGCTGCACGGCCCGCTACCCTCGGCGCCGGTTCCGTCACCTGACACGATCCAGCCGCTGCAGTCGCTGACGATGCCTTGGATATGCGCCACCGATGACCAGTTGCTGTCGTTCTCCACAAACGGATTCCCGGTCAGTGGGTTCGCGAAGGTCAAGGTATAGGTCGCGGAATCCCCGATCATGAACCGGTTGTCCTGCGACCAGCCGAAGGCAAGGTTGAATATGCCCGGCACCGGGCCCGTATTGAAGCCGCTGGCCTTGTATGAAGCGCCCTGGTCCGCGCAAGTACCGGCGGTGCAGGTGACTCCAGAAGGAGAGAGCGCCTGATTGAGATAAAAGGCCCAGCCGACGGTGGACTGTTGACTGCTCAGGCCCTGTATGAAGTCCGGGCCGCTCGTGTGGGAGGACAGTAGCAGCGTTCCCGTGTTCGAACCTATTGAAGACGTGAACTCGGCAATGAGCCAGGGCGCTGGGCCATCCGGCGTGTTGCCGGAGAAAACGGTGTCCAGGGCGAGGCTGGTCGAGATGGGGGTCGCGGCAAGCTGCAGGGGCAGCAGCGTCAGTGCGGCCAAGGCAATGCCTGTCAGAGTCGGGATTCTTTTCATGTTGCTTGACTCCCATCGAGACTTGTCAACATCCGTAGCCAGGCAGCCCGGGATTTCTCGAACTCCTGGTATTCGTCGCTACCAGGAAGTGCACTTCACTGGCAGTTTTCTGCAAGCACATTTCGGGCCAAACTTGTAAGATATTCTTTCAATTACATTTTATCTCGTCTGTCTGGCATAAATCCCGTAATTTCGTAAGGTTTTCCGACTACTCTTCCTGGTCTCCAGTCAGGCGGGAAATGAGGACGGCCAAGCGGGGATATGACCCTGTTGCGACGCCGTGCGAGACGCTACCCACGTGCCGCCTGTGTGCGGCGCCGCGAGTCGCACAAAAACACAACCCCCGTTGCCGGGGGTTGTGTTCATCCCACGTCGAACCGAGCAACGCTTCAGGCGAAGCGGCGGCGCAAGGCCACGAACGCCCCGACCAGCAGCGCCCCCATACCCAACAGGCCAAGGGAGCCGGGCTCCGGCACGGAGGTCGAACGCCCGTTGTATGTCGTGTCGTCGATGCCCCAGGCGTCGTTGCTCAAGTTGGTCAGCGTGAGGGAGCTGAACGGCGACGTGTCGGTGAAGCCGAAATACGCGGCTCCCCCGTCCACGTTGATCGCCGGCGTGAAGAGCTGGCTGGTGCCGTCGTTGAAGGTGACCTGGAGAGCGTTGGTGCCACTAAAAACTGTCTGCAGACCGGTCAGGAACGTCCCGAAGGAATACGTCGGCGTGGCGAAGGTGAAGGTGGCCGAGCCTCCGGCAAAGCCGAGCCACTGGCTGCCAGCGGAGGTCGTATTGAAGCCGTAGAGGTTGCCCAGCGTGGTGTTGTTGATCCCCGAAAATCCGGACCCGTAATTCGGGCCGGTCAGCGTGATCGACACCCCTGGCGCGGCGGCGATGGGTGAATAGTAGCCGGTGGCCAGGCTCTCATAGGTGATCGTGTGGGTGGGGCCGAACACGGATGCCGCGGCGAGGAAGCTCGTCTGGGCGGCGTCCGAGTTGGTGAATGGGCCGGTCGTGGGCGCACCATCGTCCTGCCCGGCGAAGGTGGTGGTCGAAGCGTGCGCGGCACCGATCATTCCGGCAGCGAACAGCCCCGCGAGGATTGCCGTACTCCAACGTCTTGTCAGCACGTTCATGCGTAGTGTCTCCGTCGAAATGAAAGCCCCCTGGCATGCTTCGACAGCACGACCCATGCCAAAGATGGGATGGCTTGCAAATCAAGGAGTTGATCGTCAGTGAGTGATCCGCGCGGCGAAAAATGTAAGGTTCTCCGACAATCTTCCGGGCGCAGCACGGACGATGGTTGCCTTCACCTGCTGCCGGAGAAATACCCGAATCTGGCGTACGCACGTGAACCGGTCCCGTCCGTTGCAGGAGAACTTGCTGAGGTGCGGAACAGTACGACGCGGCGTGCTGGAGCAGCTTGGGGTTCGGACGCCGCGATCACCGACCTTGCCCAACGGTTTCACATGACCCTCGCGGACATGAAGAAGCACGTCAGCGTCCTGGAGCAGGCGGGGCTCGTGATCACGGAGAAGTCGGATGCGTACGAACCTGCCGGCTCGGACCGCGCCAGCTTCTTGAAGAAGAGGCCGCCTGGATCGAGCGGCACCGTGAACTCGGGAGTGCACGCTTCGACGCACTGGGCAGACTTGTCGAGCACTTGAAGCGCGAGGGGAAACAGATGTCCAAAGAAAACGAAGGTAGCCACGCTGCCATGAACCGCACCGCCGTGGAACGCAACTCCGACCGCGAGCTCGTCGTGACGCGGACGTTCGATGCCCCGGTGCACATCGTATTCGAGGCGTGGAGCAAACCCGAATTGTTCAAGCGCTGGTGGGTTCCTGAGTCGGCGGGCTTGTCGCTGCTCTCCTGCGACATGGACGTTCGCACCGGGGGTGTCTACCGCCTCGTGTTCCGCCATCCGGCCTCCGATCAACCGATGGAGTTCTTCGGCACCTACAGCGAAGTAACGCCGCACAAGCGCCTTGCATGGACGAATGAAGAAAGCGATCAGTGCGCCGTGACCACGGTGGCGTTCGAGGAAAATGCCGGCAAGACGCGGGTCATCTTTCACGAACTCTACCCCACCAAAGCGGCCCTCGACGAAGCCCTCACCGGCTCGGCGCAAGCCCTGCCCGAACAGTTCGTGCAGCTGGATGAGTTGCTCGCAGGCAGATCGTGACCACGCCGCCGCCACCGGGGTAAGCAAGCAGCGGCGGTGACACGCACGACCACCAGCCACGCAGGCAACTTCGGCTCGATCGTGCGCACCTGCGGCGGTGGCGAGCGGTCGAGAAGGGTTGCACCGACGACCGAACAGGCCGGCAGGGGCCCACAGAGGACCCACAAAAACAAAGCCCGCCGGTGAAGGCGGGCCAAGTTCTTGATTGCATGGTGGCCGGGGACGGAATCGAACCGCCGACACGGGGATTTTCAATCCCCTGCTCTACCAACTGAGCTACCCGGCCGGGAAGATGGCGATCAGGGCAGCGAGGAAGCCTGCCGATGATGCGTGGAGCCGCGCATTAGACCGAATGCACGGCTTTTCGTCAAGACTCCAGGTTGGGCGGGGTGAAGCCGGCGGCATGGTCGAAGTCGCCGCCGAACAGGAATTTCTCCATCTGTTCGCCGAGGTATCTGCGCGCCTTCGGGTCGAGCGGGTTGAGCCGGTATTCGTTGATCAGCGTGGTCTGGTGGGCCAGCCACTGCTGCCAGGCGGGCTTGGATATCTCGGCGTAGATGCGCTGGCCGAGCGGGCCGGGCCAGGGGGCGAAATCGAGGCCTTCGGCATCGGTGCCGAGCTTGGCGCAGTGGATGGTACGGCTCATGGATGGTTCCTCGAACAAACAGATCTTGTGTGCGCAGGAGCCCGCTGGCGGGCGATGCTTTTGGGGCAGGGATGCGGTTCGCAAGAGCAAGGCATCGCCCGCCAGCGGGCTCCTACGGGGGCAGACTCAGCAACAATGTGCGCACCGGCGCGGGCAGGCCGAGTGCGCCCAGTTCGCCGGCGCTGCACCAGCGCAGCTGCGGATTATCGGCGATGCCGCGCTGCGCTGTCGCGCGGTCGAACAGCAGCGGCTCGATGGCGAGCTTGTAGTGGCTGAAGACGTGGATGAACGGGGCGAGTGCCTGCGCGTCGTCGATCCGTGCGTGCTGCTGCGCAAGGCGCCAGGCGCCGTCCGGGTCGCCCGTTTCGGGCAGGCTCCACAGGCCGGACCACACGCCTTGCGGGCCGCGCCGCTCCAGCAGCACGCGGCCGCGGCGGTCGCGCAGGATCAGCATCACGGTGGCGCGGGTGGGAATGGATTTTGCCGGCTTGCGGCTGGGCAGCTGCGCGGTGAGGCCGTCGCGACGGGCGATGCAGTCGGCGGCCAGCGGACAGGCCTCGCAGCGCGGGCGCGAGCGCGTGCAGACGGTGGCACCCAGATCCATGATCGCCTGGGTGTAGTCGGCCACGCGCGCGGCCGGGGTGTGCGCCTCGGCGTGTCGCCACAGCAGCTTTTGCACCGCGCCGTCGCCGGGATGGCCGTGGATGCCGTGGTAGCGCGCCAGCACGCGCTTGACGTTGCCGTCGAGGATGGCGAAGCGCAGGCCGTGCGCCTGCGCCAGGATCGCGCCGGCGGTGGAGCGGCCGATGCCGGGCAGTGCGGCCAGCGCGTCGAAATCGCGCGGAAGCTCGCCGCCGTGGTGCTCGACGCAGAGCTGCGCGGCGCGATGCAGGAAGCGCGCGCGGCGGTAGTAGCCGAGCCCCGACCACAACGCCAGCACGGTGTCCTCGTCGGCGCCGGCGAGTGCGCGCAGGGTGGGCAGCGCGTCGACGAAGCGCTCGAAATAGCCGATCACGGTGGCAACCTGAGTCTGCTGCAGCATCACTTCGGACAGCCATACGCGGTAGGCGTCGCGGGGGCGCTGCCAGGGCAGGTCCTTGCGGCCGTGCCGGTCGAACCAGCGCAGCAGGCGGGCGGCCAGCGATGCGCTCATGGCTGCTTGCCGGCTGCGGGTTGCGCCGCTGGCGCGGCGACCGTGCCGGCGCTGGCGGGCACGTCGTCGCCGGCGCGGATGCTGAGGCCTTCGATGCGGATGCCGGCGGCTTCGAACTGCGCGATCTCGGCATGGCCACTGCCCGGTGGCACGCTCAGCTGCGGCCCTTGCGGGTCGCCCAGCCGGCTCCACCAGCGCGCCAGCGCCAGCGGCGGCAGGCGCAGGTCGGCGTGGTTGGCGGGGCCGTCGAGTTTCAGCGCGAGCAGCAGCGGGTTGCTCTGGTCGGCGGGAGTCAGCTGCAGCGAGACGTCGTACTGGCCCGCGTTGGCCTGGTCGAGCTTGCCGGCGAGGCTGGCGGCGGCGTCGGCGGCGCCGTGCCAGTGCGCCTGGCCGGTCAGCGCGAGCTTCGTGCTGCTGCCCTGCGACAGGTGCAGGGTGATGTTGTTGAGCTGCAGCGCATTGCCTTCGATGCGCGGCGTGGCGGACAGCCGCAGCTGCAGCGGCGTGCCGGCGGCGGTGACGGCGGACAGGGCAAGCGGGAACGGCTGGCCGGAAATCAGGCTGCCGGCTTCGAGCGAAACATTGCCGAGCAGCACCTGGTTGCCGCGCACCACGCTGCCGCGGCTGATGTCGACGCCGGTGTCGATGCGCGGGATGTTCGGCGGCGCGCCCGCGGGCTGCGCGGGCAGCGCGGCGAGCCAGTCCTGCAGCGCGTCGAGGTCGACCCGCGGCGACTCGATCTGCAGTTGCGAGATCACCGTGGGGCCGCCGAGCACGGTATGCCACGGCAGCACCAGTTGGCCGTGCGCGGCCAGCAGGATCGGCGCGCCGGCGCCTTCCGCGCTGAGCGTGATGCCGTCCAGGTCCAGCGCCGGCCGCGGGAACAGGGTCGGGCTGGCTGGGCTGGCCAGGTTCAGTTCGAGCCCGGCGCTGCGCGCCTGGGCCTGCAGCATGCGGGTGAAGCGTTCCGGCTGCAGCAGCAGGTAGACGGCGATCACCGCGGCGAGCAGCAGCGCCAGCGCGACGCCGCCGAGGGCCAGCAGGGTCAGCCGCAGTCGGCGCGACATGCGCTCAGTCCCGCCGGCGCGGTTCAGTCATGGCCCTGCGCCTCGCCACCGAGGCTGGCCGGCAGCAGGCCGTCGACAAAGGCCGCGGCCTCGAACGGGCGCAGGTCGGTGGCGCTTTCGCCCAGCCCCACGAAGCGGATCGGCAGGCCGAACTCGCGCGCCAGCGCGAACACCACGCCGCCCTTGGCGGTGCCGTCGAGCTTGGTCACCACCAGCCCGGTGACGCCCACGATCTGGCGGAACTGGCGTACCTGGTTGACCGCGTTCTGGCCGGTGGTGCCGTCGATCACCATCAGCACCTCGTGCGGCGCGTCGGGATCGAGCTTCTTCAGCACGCGGGCGATCTTGCCCAGCTCGTCCATCAGGCCGCCCTGGGTATGCAAGCGGCCGGCGGTGTCGGCGATCAGCACGTCGGTGCCGCGCGAGCGTGCCGCCTGCAGCGCGTCGAAGATCACGCTGGCGGCGTCGGCGTCCTGGCCCTGCGAGATCACCGGCACCGCATTGCGTTCGCCCCAGGTCTTCAGCTGCTCGACCGCGGCGGCGCGGAAGGTGTCGCCGGCGGCCAGCATCACCGCACGCTGCTCGTCGCGCCAGCGGCGCGCCAGCTTGCCGATGGTGGTGGTCTTGCCGGCGCCGTTGATGCCGACCACCAGCACCACGAACGGGTTCCTGCCGGCCACGTCCAGCGGCTGCTCGACCGGCTTGAGCAAGGCCAGCAGTGCCTCGCGCAGCGCGGCCAGCAGCGCCGTGGCGTCGGCGAACTCGCGCTTGTGCATGCGCCTGCGCAGGTTCTCGACCAGCCCGGTGCTGGCCTCGATGCCGACATCGGCGGTGATCAGGGCGGTCTCCAGCTCGTCGAGCAGGTCGTCGTCGAGCTTCGGATGGCGCACGAACAGCGAGCCGAGGCTGCGCGCGAAGGCGCTGCCGGACAGCCGCTCGCGCCAGCTGCGTTTGGCGGGGGGCGCGCTGTCGGCAGCGGGTGCCACGAAGCGCTCGGTTTCGGGGCGGGTTTCCGTGGGCGCGGGGATTTCCGCCAGCGCCTCGTGCAGCATCCCGTCGCCGCTTTCCGGCGCGACGGCACCGGTGGACGTGCTGGCGGTGGCGTGCTCCGCTTCCTTGTCGGCAGGCCCCGCTTCGGTGGGCTTCTTCTTCCAGAACTTGAGCATTGCGGCCGTGATTCAAAGACAATGGCCGGCATGCTAACACTCCAACCTGTACTGGCCGCTGAGGGCGCGGCAGCATGAACGGCGGGCGCCGGGCCGCGTCGGGGCGCATCCGCATCATCGGCGGCAGCCTGCGCAATTCGCGGCTGGAGGTGCCGGAGCTGCCCGGCCTGCGGCCCACCCCCGAGCGGGTGCGCGAAACCCTGTTCAACTGGCTGGCGCCGGTGCTCGAGGGCGCGCGCTGCCTGGACCTGTGCGCGGGCACCGGCGCGCTCGGCATCGAGGCGCTGTCGCGCGGGGCAGCCGGCGTGCAGCTCGTCGAGCGCGACGCGCGCGCCGCACAGGCCTTGCGCGCGAACCTGGCGCGGCTCAAGGCCGACGGCGGCCAGGTGGCCGCGCTGGATGCGGTGGCGTTCCTGCAGGGCGCGGCGCAACCGTACGACCTGGTCTTCCTCGACCCGCCGTTCGCGCTGGAGCTGTGGCCGACGCTGGCGCGGCAGATCGAGCAGGGCGGCTGGCTGGCCGCGCCGGGCTGGATCTACGTGGAGTCGCCGCGCGGCCACGTGCCGGCGCTGCCGGCGAACTGGCGACTGCACCGCGAGGGTCAGGCCGGCGAGGTGCGCTTTGCGCTCTATCGGCGCGCGCTTCCGTTAAGCTAGGGTCAATTCCGCTGCTGCCTTCCCTCGTGACCAAGCTCTCTGGCAATCCGCGCCTGGCCGTCTATCCGGGCACCTTCGATCCGATCACCAACGGTCACACCGACCTGGTGACGCGGGCCGCGCCGCTGTTCGACAAGGTGGTGGTGGCAGTGGCCGACAGTTCCAGCAAGGGGCCGGGCTTCAGCATCGGCGAGCGGATCACCCTGGCGCGGCTGGCGCTGGCCGACCTGCCGAACGTGGAGGTACGCGGCTTCGATTGCCTGCTGGCCACCTTCGTGCAGGAGATCGGCGCCGGCGTGATCATCCGCGGGCTGCGCGCGGTGTCCGATTTCGAGTACGAGTTCCAGCTGGCCAGCATGAACCGGCATCTGATTCCGCAGGCCGAGACGCTGTTCCTGACCCCGGCGGAACAATACAGTTTCATCTCCTCTTCGCTGGTGCGCGAGATCGGCCGTCTCGGCGGCGATATCTCCGGTTTCGTGCATCCGGCGGTACAGCAGGCCATGCGGCAGCGCTGGCAGAAGAGCCGTTCCGGCTTCAACAAACAACCCGAAACAGAAGGTGACCACCATGCGTAAGTTCGCTCTCATCGCTGCCCTCGCGCTGACCGCCAGCCTGGCCCTGAGCGCCTGCGGCAAGCACGAAGCCGCCGAACAGGCCGGCACGCAAGCCAGCCAGCAGGCGACCAAGCCGACCGATCCGAACGACACCAAGGCGTGGAACGCCTACCTCGGCCAGATCGTGCAGAACAACATGCAGGGCATGAAGGCCGACCGCCCGTACCCGTACCTGGTGCCGGCCGGCGACTCCGACGAGGCGGTGGCCGGTCGTGGCCGCCAGCTGTCGAACGTGCAGGACACCGTGGCCCGCGGCGTGCTGCCGGGCAACATGCTGGTGTTCGCCGGCCCGGATTCGGCCAAGACCGCCGACCTGGTGGTCGCGGCATTCAAGGATGCCAAGCCCGGCTCGTTCAAGGACGTGATCATCCTGTTCATCGGCGACCAGGCCGACCAGCAGCGTGTCGACGACGTGCTGAAGCCGACCGGTGCCACGGTGCGTTTCGTCGCCATGTAAGCATGATCGCCGCGCCGGCAGCGCCGGCGCGGCTCCGCAGCGGCACCCTCGCGGAATGGGAGGGTGAACGGCTGGTCGCTGCGTGGTTGCCAGCGCGCCGTGCGCTCCCCCCGGGCGTCGCCCCCGGCATGTAGTATCGACCGCCATGTCCCTGAAAATCCTCGACACCTGCGTCAACTGCGACGTCTGCGAACCGGCCTGCCCGAACAAGGCGATTTCGCTGGGCGAGGAGTTTTACGTGATCGACCCCGCGTTGTGCACCGAGTGCGTCGGTCATCATGACGAACCGCAGTGCGTGGTGGTGTGCCCGGTCGAATGCATCGTCAGCGACCCCGATCGCGTCGAATCGCGCGAGCAGCTTGAACTCAAGTACCGCCAGCTGATGGCGAAGGAGTCCACGGCATGAGGTTTTCCATGAACTGGGGAGTGCTGTCGCTGAGCCTGCTGCTGGCTGTCGGCAGCGCGTTCGCCGCCGACGGCGCGCCGAAGGCGGCCCCGGCCACGCCGGTACACGCCGCGCCGCTGCGTCCCGGCCATGCGGCCGTCGCCAGCGCGAACTTCCATGCCACCGAGGCCGGCCTCGAAGTACTGGCCAAGGGCGGCAATGCGTTCGATGCGGCGGTGGCGGTGGCCTCCACGCTGTCGATCGTGGAACCGGAGAGTTCCGGCACCGGCGGCGGCTTCATGGCCGTGCTGCATGTCGCCAGGGACAACCGCAACGTGTTCATCGACGCGCGCGAGACCGCGCCGGCGGCGGTGAACCCGAAGGATTACCTCAACCCGGACGGCAGCCCGAACCGCGACGCCGCGCTGCGCGGGCCGCTGTCGGCCGGCATTCCCGGCCAGCCGGCCGGGCTGGTGCTGCTGTCCAGCCGCTACGGGCGGCTGCCGCTGGCGCAGTCGCTGGCGCCGGCGATCCGCATCGCGCGCGACGGCTTCGAGCCGGACGAGCGCCTGCGCCACGCGATCGCCGAGACGCAGAAGGATCTCGAGCGCTGGCCGGCCTCGGCCGCCAAGTACCTGCCGGACGGCAAGCCGCCGGCGGAAGGTGCGACCTGGCGCGACCCGGACCAGGCACGCACGCTGGAACTGCTTGCCGCGCACGGCCGCGACGGTTTCTACCGCGGCGAGACCGCGCAGAAGCTGGTCAAGGCGGTGCGCGCGGCCGGCGGCAACTGGACGCTGGCCGACCTGGCGAACTACCAGGCGAAGGAGCGCACGCCGATCAGCGTGGAGTATCGCGGCTACACGATCGTCACCGCGCCGCCGCCGTCGTCCGGCGGCGTGGCGATCGCCGAGATCCTCAACATCCTGTCCGGCTACGACCTGGCGAAGATGGGGCAGGCGCAGCGCGTGCACTACATCGTCGAGGCGATGCGCCGCGCGTTCCGCGACCACAACGATTACCTGGGCGACCCGGACTTCGTGCAGATGCCGCTGGACATGCTGCTGTCGCCGTACTACGCCGCCGGCCTGCGCCAGGGCATCCTGCCCGACAAGGCCACGCCGTCGTCGATGCTGCCGCGCGCCGAGGCGCCCGAGCCGGGCATGCACACCACCCATTTCTCGATCATCGACGCCGACGGCAACATGGCCGCGGTGACCTCCACGGTGAATTACACCATGGGTTCGGGCTTCGTTGCCGCGGGCACCGGCGTGCTGCTCAACGACGAGATGGACGACTTCGCGCTGGTGCCGAACAAGCCCAACGTGTACGGCCTGCTCGGCAGCACGGCGAATGCGCCGAAGGGCGGCAAGCGCATGCTGTCGTCGATGTCGCCCAGCATCGTGATCGGCGCCGACCGCACCGCGGTGATCGGCTCGCCCGGCGGCTCGACCATCATCACCCAGGTGCTGGAAGGCATCCTGCATTTCATCGACGGCGAGAGCGCGCAGCAGATCGCCGCGCACAAGCGCTTCCATCACCAGTACCTGCCGGACGTGGTGATGGTGGAGGATGGTACCTTCGACGCCGCCACCAGCGAGGCGCTGACGAAGATGGGCTACACGCTGAAGCCGCGCGAGTCGTGGGGCTTCATGAACGTGGTGACCTGGGACCGCAAGGCCAACCAGCTCGATGCCGCCAGCGACCCGCGCCGGCCGTCGGGGCTGGGCAAGGTGCAGTAAAGGTCACGCCATGGAACTGTTCTCGCTTCAGGGCAACTCGCAGCAACTGGATGGCGGCGCCATGTGGTTCGGCCCATCCATGGGCCTCACCCCGTGCACTGCGCGGGACCGCCTGCAGCGTCCGGATTCGCTCCCGGCGAATCCGTCGGCAACGCGAGATATTTGATATGGAACTCTGGTCCCTGCTCGGTAATTCACAGCAGCTGGATGGCGGCGCCATGTTCGGCAATGCGCCCAAGGCGCTGTGGTCGCGCTGGATCGCGCCGGATGCCGAGAACCGCATTCCGCTGGCCTGCCGCTGCCTGCTGGTGAAGGATCTGGACGGGCGCAACGTGCTGTTCGAGACCGGCATCGGCGCGTTCTTCGAGCCCGCGCTGCGCGAGCGCTACGGCGTGGTGGAGGACCGCCACGTGCTGCTGGATTCGCTGGCCGAGGCCGGGCTTGCCCATGAGGACATCGACGTGGTGCTGCTGTCGCACCTGCACTTCGACCATGCCGGCGGCCTGCTGGCGGCATGGCAGGAGGGCCAGCCGCCGCGGCTGCTGTTCCCGAACGCGCGTTTCGTGGTGGGTGCGCAGCACTGGCGCCGGGCGCTGCAGCCGCATCCGCGCGACCGCGCCTCGTTCGTGCCGGAGCTGCAGCCGCTGCTGGAGGCCAGCGGCCGGCTGGAGCTGGTCGAGGGCGAATACTCGACGACGCTGGGCGCTTCGGTGCGCCTGTCCTTTTCGGACGGCCATACGCCCGGCCTGATGCTGGCCGAAGTCGGTGACGTGGTGTTCTGCGCCGACCTGATCCCCGGCCGCTTCTGGGTGCACCTGCCGATCACCATGGGTTACGACCGTTACCCGGAGAAGCTGATCGACGAGAAGCGCGCGTTCCTGGAAGACAAGCTGGCGCGCGGCGTGCGGCTGTTCTTCACCCACGACCACGATTGCGCGCTGGCGCGGGTGACCCGCGACGAGCGCGGTCGCTTCGGCACCGCCGACGAGCAGCGTGTCCTGCGCGGCATGCCGCCGCCGCATCTGGCCGGAGCGGCCTGATGCGTTTGCGCAGCCGAGGCGTGTCCGTGCGCGCGCTGGCCCTGAACGTCGTCGGCGCGCTGCTGGTGCTGGCCGGCATCGGTCTGGTGGCGACCACCGCGCGCAGCCTGTTGAACTACCGCGCGGTGGCCAGCCTGCATGGCGGCGAGGTGGTCGACCTGGGCACGAATTCGCCGCCGAGCGGCGGCCAGCACGGCGCGATGGCGCGCGTGGTCGGCACGCCGACCGTGGTGGAGGCGCCGCGCGACCCGGATTTCAACCTGCGGGCGAATACCCCGGTGCTGGTGCGCCAGGTGGAGATGTTCCAGTGGCGCGAGGTGCGCCTGGGCAGCAACGTGCACTACGAGCTGGACTGGGTCGACCACCTGCTCGATGCCGGCCACTTCGAGGAGCCGCAAGGCCACGCGAATCCGGTCAGCTTCCCGATCAGCGGCAAGCAGTTCGACGCCGGCCTGGTGCGCCTGGGCGGGTTCGAGCTGGGGCCTGCGCTGCTGCACGCGATACCGGGCACGCAGCGGGTCACGCCGGACCCCGGCGCCATGCCGGCAAACCTGGCGGCCAGTTTCAGCCGCTACCAGGATTACCTGGTGACCAGCGCGCGGCCGGGCGACCCGCGGCTGGGCGACGTGCGGGTGAGCTGGAACGAGGTGCCGCTGCAGCAGCTGACCGTGGTCGGGCGCGTCGACGGCGACCGGTTGGTGCCGGCCGCCGACGCCGCCGACGGCAAGGGCTACGTCGTGCAGGTCGGCGACGTGCCGGTGCTGGACATCTTCCCGGACCTGCCGGTGCCGCCGGAGTTCGTGCTGAGCTGGCGGATCCTGGCCGTGCTGCTGGCCTCGCTGGGTGCGTTCGTGCTGCTCGCGACCCAGCGCGACCGGCGCGACCCGCTGCTGGCGCTGGGCCTGGGCAACCTGGTCGTCGGCATCGTGGCCAGCGTGCTCTGGCTCGGCGAGGACGCGCACACCATGGGCGCCTGGCTGGCGCTGGCGCTGTGCGGCCTGCTGCTCACCGGATGGCGGCTGCGCCGCGCGCGCTGAACACGCACGCTCCTTGCGTGCGGACTCCCTACGCCGTGGCCGACTTGCCGCCTGCAGAAGCGAACACCTGGTCGGCCCACTGCGTGGCGCCCAGGTAGATCGTGGCCATGCGCTGGATGCGCTGCGGCACGGCGTGTTCGCTGGTCAGTTCACCGGCTTCCCAGGCCAGGATCTGTTTCAGCAGGGGCGCGAACGGCCCGCCGCGGCCGGTCAGCGCGTCGCTGATCTCCGGCACCAGCCGCAGGTGGGTCAGCAGGAATTCCATCGGTGCGCACATCAGGGTGTCGAGCAGCGAGAACAGACCGACGGTAAAGGCCATCTCCGGGTAGCCGTTGGGCATGCCGGTGGCCAGCTTCTCGCACATGTGGGCGCGGATCAGCGCGGCGCGCAGCAGCTCCGGCGGACGATCGTCCATGCTGCACATGGACATGGTGTCGATCCAGTTGCGCATGCGCGTGACGCCGAAGAAGATCGCCGCCTGCTGCACCGACTTCAACTGCCGCGGCAGCGCGAAGTAGGCCGAGTTGACGCAGCTCAGCAGCTTGTAGCTGAGCACCGCGTCGTCGCGGATGATGTTGCCCAGTTCCACCGGGCCGGGGTTGCTTTCCTGCAGCACGCGCATCAGGCGCAGCATGCTCAGCCGGTTGGCGGTGAGCACGGGCACCGCCACTGGCTGCGGGATCAGCAGGTAACGGCCCTGGATCGCCTCCAGCGGCAACTCCAGGCAGCGTTCGTAGGTGGGGTGGTCGTTGACGTGGCCGGCCACCACCTGGATGCCGCGCAGGTGCAGGTGCTCGGCGTGCTCCTTCAGCCGCTCCGGGCTCAGATGGCTGGCGTCCAGCCGCACCATCTGCACCATCTGCAGCAGGGCTTCCAGCGGCAGGCTGCTTTCCAGGTCGGCGCCGGTCACGTCGAGCATGAACTGGCAGCCGCGCTGCGCCATCTGCTGCAGGCGCTTCATCAGCGCCGCGTCGGTGGCCACGTGCGGCTGCAGCACCACGCCGAGGCGCGGCTGGTGCAGCAGCACGTCGGAGTCTTCCGGCAGCAGTTCGGCCGGCATGTTGAGGAAGGCGCGGTTGCCGCGTACCAGCCGGGTCAGCGCGCCGTCGGTGATGGTCGACAGCACGCATTGCAGCAGGGTCTGTTCGTCGCCCGGCTCGCGGTGGAACACGATCTCGTAGGCGAACAGCTGGCGCTCGCGGTCGAGCATGGGCACGCGCAACACCGGCAGCGGCACCGAGGTCGGCAAGCCCTCGCGACCCGGCGTGCCGACGGAGGGGGAGGCGGCGGTGGAGGCGTTCGAATGGCTCATGATCGGTCGTCGTGGTTAACGCTGGGCACGCCGGGGAAGGCTGCTTCGCGGTCAGTGGGAGGATCGTTTGCGCGGGCAGCTGGCGTCGTCGTCTCTCATCGCGAGGTCATACCGCCGCCAGCACCTGGGAGCGCAGGCTGGCATGCAGTTCGCCGGAGCGGCCGTACAGTTCGTTTTCGCCGGCGTGGCCGGTCAATACGGCCAGCGCCCGGCGTGTCTGGCTCAGCCGCTGGCTGACCACGCTGCCGTTGCGCTGGTTGAGCAGGTGGCAGTACTGCAGCCGCTGCACGATCCGGCTCCAGCCGGCCGCCGCCGCGGCCGCCACGGCCGGCTGCTCCGACGCCAGCTGCTGGCGCTCGGCGTCGAGTTGCTCCAGTTGCAGCATCAGCGCCTGCTTGTGTGTGCCGGCCTGGTCCAGCGCCTCGTTGTCGCGTGCGTCCAGCGCCGCGCGCTCGGCCTCGAGCACCTGCGCGAGCCGGTCGACCGCCTGCTGCATGTCGCCCAGCACTGCAGCCAGCGCGTCGTCCAGCTCGTGCTGCAGGCGCCGGTTCATGCCTTGCCCGTGCCGCCGAGTTGCTGCTCCAGCGCGAGCATGCGGTCGGCGATGCGATTGGCGTCGATCGTGTAGCTGCCGTCGGCCAGCGCCTGGCGCAGGCGCTCCACCCGCGGGGCGTCGATCATGGAGCTGTCGTCGGTGCGGGCGGCTTGCTGCAGCGCGAGGGCCGAGTCGGTCAGCTTGAGCTGGTCGTCGGCCTTGGGCGCGGCGGTGGCGGCATCCGCCGAACCGCTGGCCGTGGTGGCCGGGCCGTTGCCGGAGCTGCCGGAGGTCTGCGTGAATTTCGGCAAGCCGTTGTTGGGAATGGTCGTATTCATGGGTCCGTGCTCGCTGGGGTGTGGCCCTGTAACCGTCAGATCGGCCGTTGTCGCGGAAACTTTAGGGGCGAATGGCGAGCGTAGCCGCGCCGGCGCCGGTTTGCCGGGTTCATGGCAGCGCGACCACCACGCCGGGCGCGCTGACCATCGCGTCGACCACCTTGCCCGAGCTCTCGTTGCGCACCCGCAGGCGGGCGCCGTTGTCGCCGCTGCCCATCGCCACGCCGGTCGCGCGCACCTCGATGCCGTCGAGCCGGGCCACCATTTCCACGCGGTCGCCGGCGCGCACCATGCGGCGGCCGCCCAGCGCGCCGGGCGAAAGCACGCTGCCCTTCGCCAGCGCGCGGGTCAGCGTGCGCCCGGCCACCTGGGCGAGATTCTCGAGGTGGCCGTAGCCGAGCCGGGTGACGTCGCGCTCCTCCGCGTGCACGTCGGCCGCGCCCAGGCCGTCGCCGCGCAGCAGTGGCCGGCTGGCCACCAGCACCTGGCGGAACAGCTGCAACTGCAGCGGCACCCGCACGGTCCAGCCGCCGGGTTGCGGGCACTGCACCCGCACCGACATGCGCGAGGAGGTCGCCACATACGCGGGGATCACCGCGCGCAGCGGTTCGCGGCAGGCGTCCAGCTGCAGGCGCAGGTCGAGCGGCGCGGAGTGGACCACCACGCGGCTGCCCGGCAGTGCGTAGTGCTCGCGCAGGGCCTGCTCGGCCACGGCGCGCACGCTGTCGGACGATGGGGTGGCGGCCGCGGCGGTGCCGGCATGGACGGCTCCGGGCCACGGCGCGGCAAACCCCAGTGCGGCGGCCAGCAGGGCGGCGACGACGGGGGGCGCTTTCTTCATGCGTCCGCCAGCAGGGCGCCGAGTTGCCCGAGCAGCGCCTCGCGCCCGGACTCCATCTGTTGCGACAGCGCGGCGGCCTGTTCGAGCTGGCCGTCGCACAGCAGCGTGACGAAGCGGTTGCCCTGTTCGCACAGGCGGCTGCCGCTGTCGCTCAGCCCGGCGCTGGCGGGGTTGCCCTGGTACAGCGCGCCCAGCCGGTCGACGCTGCGGCCGATCGCATGGGTGTCGAACCAGCGCCGGTCCAGCGCGCCCGGTTCCAGCAGCGCCAGCTCCGCTGCCTGGCGCAGGTTCAGGGATGCTTCGCGCAGGGTCAGGCTCAGGCTGGCCGGGTCGCGGCCGCTTTCGCTTTCCAGCCAGTCCAGCCCCAGCCGATGCGCCAGCAGGGCGGCTCGGTGCAGCGAGTCGGACTGGCGCCGCGCCTCGTTGCCGCGGCGCTGCAGCGCGCCGAGCGCGGCCTGCGCCGCGGTGGCGCGCGCGTGTTGCGCGTCGTGGTTCTGCTGCAGCTTGCGGATGCGCCCGCTGGTGGCTTGCAGCACTTCGCTGCCCTCGCGCAGGGTGGCGCCGGACTGGCCGACGCCGGCCTGCGCACGTTCGAGCTGTTGCAGGCCATGCTGCACGTCGCCGTCCAGCTGCAGCGAGAAATCGCCGATCGAACCGGTGACGGCTTCGATCTCGGTGGTGGCCAGCGTGGTCTTCTCCGCCAGTTGCTTGACCTCGTCGGCGACCACGGCGAAGCCGCGCCCTGCCTCGCCGGCGCGCGCGGCCTCGATCGCCGCGTTCAGCGCCACCAGGTTGGTCTGGTGCGCGATCTCCTGCACCACGCCGATCAGCTTGCGGATCTGCGCGACCTGCTCGGCCAGCTTGCTCTGGTTGCGGTTCATCGCCGACAGCGCGCTGCGCAGCAGCCGCAGCTGGCCGTCGAGTTCGCTGACGCTGCGTTCGCCGGCTTGTCCGGCCTGGCTGGCCTGGTCGAGGTCGGCGCCGATCTGCTGCAGCGCCGTCGAGATACCGGCGCTGCCGTCCGTCAAACGGTCGACGCTGCCGCGGCCTTCGCCGGCGGCCTTCTCCAGCGCCGCCTGTTCGCGCGACAGCTGCTGCACCGCGCCGAGCACCAGGCTCTGCTGCTCCACGGTCTGCAGTGCCACCGAGGCGGGCGGGCGGCTGGTGGCGCGGGCCAGCAGCGGCGCCAGCGCCAGCGCCGCGCGCGGGTACCGGCGCCGCAGCGCGGCGACCTTCGCGTCGTCGCCGGCGGCGGCGGCCTCCACCAGGGCGGTGATGTGCTGGTTCCAGATCAGGCTCATGGGGCGGACATCACCTTGTATGTGGCGCGGGAGTGCAGCCGCTGCATCGACAAAAACTTTCGAAACTTGAGGAAGCAAGTCGCATGCCATGGGCGGACGGCACGGCTGCCGCCGCCGGCGACGCTCAAGCTCGCCGTGCCGCGGCCGATAGCCACCGGGTACGGCCGCCGCGGCGGCAGCGCATCCGAGGAGACCGCATGGGCGGCACGTTGCTGGAAAAAGTGGAGCAGCACACCCGGCTGGCCGGGCACAACCGCGTGGCCATGCTGCTGTTCCGGCTGGGCGACGAGCAGCTGTTCGGCATCAACGTGTTCAAGGTGCGCGAGGTGCTGCGCCGCCCGCCGCTGGAGCGCATGCCGGGCGTGCACGCCTTGCTGGCCGGCAGCTGCGACTACCGCGGGCAGACCATTCCGGTGATCGACCTGGCCGCGGCGCTGGGTTACGCGCCGCTGCGCGAAGTGGCATCGGCGCACCTGATGGTGACCGAGTTCAGCCGCTCGCTGCAGGGCTTCCTGGTGGCGGACCTGCAGCGCATGGTGCAGTGCGCGGGCGAGACGCTGGTGGCGCCGCCGAGCAACCTGGGCTTCGGCGCGCGGGTCAATGCGGTGACGCGGATCGACGGCGCGCTGATGGCGGTGGTCGACGTCGAGCACGTGCTGGCCAGCATCGACGCGGCACCGGCCGAGCTGTCCGAGCAGATGCAGCGTGTTGCCGGCACCCGTTCGCTGGCGCCGCGACGGGTGATGCTGGTCGACGATTCGCTGATTGTCCGTCGCCGGCTGGTCAACCTGTTCAAGCAGATGAACATCGAATGCGTGGTGGCGACGGACGGCCGCGAGGCGCTCGACCGCCTGCAGGAATTCGCCGCGGGCGATCCCGCCGCCGGGGTCAAGCTGGTGGTGTCGGACATCGAGATGCCGCGCCTGGACGGCTATGCGCTGACCCGCGCGATCCGCGAGGCGCCGAACCTGCGCAAGCTCAAGGTGGTGCTGCACAGCTCGCTCAGCGGCATCTTCAATGAGGCGATGGTGAAGGAGGTCAAGGCCGACGCCTTCGTCGCCAAGTTCCAGCCGGACCTGCTGGCGCAGGCAGTGCTGGAGCTGTTGCCGGAACCGGCGCAAGCGCCGGCGGACTGACTGCGGCGCGGTTCGCGCGAACGGGCGTCAACAATCCGTCTTTTCGTCGGCGCCGCTTTCGTGGCGTCGTGGGCACGGCCGCGCCAGCCCAGCTGCAGCAAGGCTTTTCCCGTGGTGGCATGCAATTTGCCTCCCGCTCCGTGCGGCAACTGCACGCGGAGCGAAGCGATGAGCCTGACCCCTGACAACCTGTTCGGCATCCACACCCGGGCGCTGGATCTGTGGCAGCGCCGTACCGAGGTGCTGGCCAACAACCTGGCCAACGCCGACACGCCCGGCTACCTGGCCCGCGACGTCGATTTCCGCAAGGTGCTGGCGCAGGCCGGCGGCAACCAGGGTGAACTGCCGCTGCAGACCACCACCGCCGGCCAGATCGGCAGCGCCGGGCCGGCAGCGAACGGCGCGCTGGCGTACCGCGTGCCGACCCAGCCGAGCATGGACGGCAATACCGTCGACGCGCAGGCCGAGCAGGCCGCCTTTGCCGCCAACGGCGTGCATTACCAGGCCAGCCTGTCCTTCATCACCGCGCAGATCCGCATGCTGCGCATGGCCATCAACGGAGGCCAGGGCTGATGTCGCTCTTCTCGATCTTCAACGTGGCCGGTTCCGGCATGGCGGCACAGTCGCTGCGCCTGAATACGGTGGCCAGCAACCTCGCCAACGCCGACAGCGTGGCGACCACGCCGGAAGCGGCCTATCGCGCGCGCGAACCGCTGTTCGCCGCGGTGAAGAGCCGGCTGGACGGCGCCGATGCGCCGGGCGAAGGCGTGCAGGTGCTTGGCGTCACCGAGAGCCAGGCGGCGATCCCCAGCCGCTACGAACCCGGCAATCCGCTGGCCGATGCCGACGGTTACGTCTACAGCAGCAACGTCAACCCGGTGGACGAGCTGGTCAACATGATCTCCGCCTCGCGCTCGTACCAGAACAACGTCGAGGTGATGAATTCCACCCGCCAGCTGATGCAGAAGACGCTGGATCTCGGCAAGTGAGGCGGCAAGCCATGAGGTGCGCGGCATGAGCGGCATGAATGTTTCCAACGTGGGTGCCAGCGCCGGCCAGGCGGCCAGTGCGGGCAAGGACAAGACCCTGAGCCAGGCCGATTTCCTGAGCCTGCTGACCCAGCAGATGCGCAACCAGGATCCGACCAAGCCGATGGATTCCTCGCAGATGGTCAGCCAGCTGGCGCAGATCAGCCAGGTCTCGGCGACGCAGGCGCTGCAGAGTTCGTTCGACGGCCTCAGTGCCGCGCTGCAGGGTAACCAGATCCTGCAGGCCAGCGGCATGGTGGGGCGCACCGTGGTGGTGCCCTCCGCGGCCGGCACGCTGCGCGACGGCGGTCTGGACGGCGCGGTGAACGTGCCCGACGGCGGCGGCCAGGTGCTGGTGAAGATCAGCGACACGCACGGCAACGTGCTGCGCACGATCAGTCTGGGCACGCCGCCGGCGGGACTGGCGCGCTTCCACTGGGACGGCCGCGACGACAGCGGCGCCATGTTGCCGGTAGGTGCCTATGGCCTCGCGGCGCAGGCCGGCAACACCGCCGTGGCCACCTACGCGAGTGGCAAGGTCACCGGCGTGGGCATGACCGGCAGCGACGGTGTCTATCTGGATGTAGACGGTTTTGGCGGTGCCCTGCTGAGCCAGGTCGCGCAGATCAACTGACGGCCCCGCGGGGCTTCAACACAGAGGAATTATCCGATGCCTTTCAACATTGCCTTGAGCGGTCTCAACGCGGCCTCGAAGGATCTGGAGGTCACCGCCAACAACATCGCCAACACCGCCACCACCGGCTTCAAGGGCTCGCGCACGCAGTTCGCCGAGCTGTTCAACGCCGCCGGCCCCAACCTCAGCTCCAGCCAGACCGGCAGCGGCGTGCGGTTGACCAACGTGGCGCAGCAATTCACCGCCGGCAGCGTGGAGACCACCAACAACAGCCTGGACTTCGCCATCAGCGGCGACGGCTTCTTCACCGTGCGCGACGGCAAGGGCTTTTCCTACACCCGCGCCGGCGCGTTCCAGAAGGACCAGAACGGCTATGTGATGAACGCCAGCGGCCAGCGCCTGCAGGTGTTCCCGCCGGTGGCCGGCGGCAGCTTCGACACCAGCACGCTGACCGACCTGCAGCTGTTTACCGCCCAGAACGCGGCCAAAGCCACCGGCACCGTGCAGATGTCGCTGAACCTGCCGTCGGACGCCACGCCACCGGCCACCGCGTTCGACCCGCTCAACGACCCGTCGAGCTACAACCAGGCCACGCCGTTCACCGCCTACGACTCGCTCGGCGCCATCCACAGCGGCGTGGTGTATTTCGTCAAGGATCCGGCGGCCAACGTGTGGAACGCCAGCCTGTACATCGACGGCGGTTCCACCGGCGCCTCGCAGCAGCTCACCTTCAACAGCAGCGGCGCGCTGGTGACGCCGGCGAACGGCCTGCTCAGCTTTCCGGCGGTGTCGGTCAGCCCCGGCGCCGATCCGATGCAGCTGACCCTGGACATGAGCAAGGCCACCCAGTTCGGCAACGCCTACGCGGCCAGCGCGATCAACCAGGACGGCTACCCCACCGGCATCCTGTCCAGCATCGACGTGTCCCGCGAGGGCGTGGTGCAGGCCAAGTATTCCAACGGCCAGACCACCGCGCTGGGCCAGCTGGCGCTGGCGAAGTTTTCCAACGAGCAGGGCCTGCGCCAGCTGGACAACACCAACTGGGCCGCTTCCTTCGATTCCGGCGCGCCGGTCATGGGCGCCGCCGGCAACGGCACCTTCGGCAGCGTGCAGGCCGGCGCACTGGAGGCCTCCAACACCGCCGACCTCACCGCGCAGCTGGTCAACATGATCAAGGCGCAGCGCAACTACCAGGCCAACGCGCAGGTGATCTCCACCGACAACCAGCTGACTCAGACCATCATCAATATCCGCAATTGACGTGACGCGTTCTCCCGCCGCGTCGGGAGAGCGCATTGAGGTTTCCCATGGACCGATCGCTTTACGTCGCCATGACCGGCGCCACGCAGATGATGCGCGGGCAGTCCGAAGTGGCGCACAACCTGGCCAATGCCGACACGGTCGGCTTCAAGGCGCAGCTGTCGGCGTTCCAGCCGCTGGCGGTGCAGGGCCCCGGCCTGCCCACGCGGATCAACGGCGTGGCGCAGGGGCTGGGCGTGGACCTGCGCGAGGGCGGCCAGATCGAGACCGGCCGCGAGCTGGACGTGGCGGTGCAGGGCGCCGGCTGGATCGCGGTGCAGGGCGCCGACGGCAGCGAAGGCTATACCCGCGCCGGCGAGCTGCGGTTGACCCCGGACGGCCTGCTCACCGATGCCCGCGGCAACCTGGTGCTGGGCGATGGCGGCCCGATCAGCGTGCCGCAGAGCGCGCAGATGAACATCGGTGCCGACGGCACCGTGTCGGTGGTGCCGATGGGGCAGGGCCCGGAAACGATCGCCGCGGTCGGCCGCATCAAGCTGGTCAACCCGGCATCCGACCAGCTCGCGCTGGGCAGCGACGGGCTGATGCACCTGGCCGGCGGCGCCACGGCGGATGCCGACCCGACGGTGACGCTGAAGTCCGGCGTGCTCGAGTCCAGCAACGTCAACCCGGCGCAGACGCTGGTGCAGATGATCCAGCTGTCGCGCCAGTACGAGCTGCAGATCCGCGCCATCCACAGCGCCGACGAAAACGCGCAGTCGGCCTCGCGCCTGCTGCAGATGACCTGATCGCCGCCATTCATCCAGACATCCAGACGTCCAGACGGAGTCCATCGACATGTTCTCATCCCTGTGGGTAGCCAAGACCGGCCTCGATGCGCAGCAGACGCGCATGGACGTGATCTCGAACAACCTCGCCAACGCCAACACCACCGGCTACAAGAGCGCGCGCGCCTCGTTCCAGGACCTGGTCTACCAGAACCTGCGCCAGCCCGGCGGGCAGACCACCGAGCAGACCCAGGCGCCGTCCGGCCTGATGCTGGGCACCGGCGTGCGCGTGGCCGGCAGCGAGAAGCTGTTCACCCAGGGCAACATCGAGCAGACCGGCAACTCGCTGGACGTGGCCGTGCAGGGCCGCGGTTTCCTGCAGGTGACGATGCCCGACGGCAGCATCGCCTACACCCGCGACGGCTCGCTGCACATGGACCAGAACGGGCAGATCGTCACCGCCAACGGCTACGCGATCGACCCGGCCATCAGCGTGCCGGCCAACGCACAGAGCATCACCATCGGCAGCGACGGCACCATCAGCGTGAGCGTGCCGGGGCAGGCCGCGACGCAGCAGATCGGCACCGTGCAGCTGGCCGACTTCATCAACCCGGCCGGCCTGCAGCCGAACGGCGACAACCTTTATCTCGAAACCGCCTCCAGCGGCTCGCCGCAGATCGGCCAGCCCGGCCTGAACGGCCTGGGTACGCTGGCGCAGGGCGCGCTGGAGTCCTCCAACGTCAACGTGGTGGAGCAGATGGTCAACATGATCGAGACCCAGCGCACCTACGAGATGAACTCCAAGGCGGTGTCCGCCGCCGACTCGATGCTGCAGTTCCTCACCAACAAGACCTGAGGCGCGATGTGATGTCCGTTTGCCGTTATCCCCTCGTGCTGTGCGCGCTGGCCCTGCTGGCCGGCTGCGCCAGCGGTCCGCATGCGCGCGACGATGCCGAGTGGGCGCCGACGCCGCCGCCCGCGGCGCAGGTCGCGCCGGCACAGGCCGACGGCTCGATCTACCACGACCAGCAGAACATGGAGCTGTTCGCCGATCCACGCGCGCACCGCGTCGGCGACATCCTCACCGTGGCGCTGGTGGAAAGCACCCAGGCCAGCAAGAAGGCCACCACCAGCACCAGCAAGACCGACAAGGCCAACATCGCCTCGCCCACCGTGCTCGGCCAGAACCTGTCGATCGGCGGCAAGCTGGCGAACATCGGGCTGGACGGCGAACGCAGCTTCGACGGCGCCGGCTCCAGCACGCAGAGCAACCAGCTGGTCGGGCAGATCACCGTCACCGTGGCGCAGCGCCTGAGCAACGGCAACCTGCTGGTGCGCGGCGAGAAGTGGCTGACCATCAACCAGGGCCAGGAGCTGGTGCGCATCTCCGGCATCGTGCGCCCGCAGGACATCGGCCAGGACAACGTGGTGCCGTCCACCCGCGTCGCCGACGCGCGGATCAGCTACACCGGCCGCGGCACGCTGGCCGACGCGAACACGCGCGGCTGGCTGTCGCGCTTCTTCAATTCGAAGTGGATGCCGTTCTGATGAGCACGCTGGCACGTCCCGTCGTAGGAGCCCGCTGGCGGGCGATGCTCTTTTCCCGGGATTCGGGATGCGGTATTGGGGATTCGGCAAAAGCAAAGGCATCGCCCGCGAGCGGGCTCCTGCAGGTATTTGCGCTTGTCCTGGGGGTTCTGGCCATCGCCCCGGCCCACGCCGACAAGATCCGCGACCTGGTGCAGGTGGCCGGCGTGCGCAGCAACCAGCTGATCGGCTACGGCCTGGTGGTGGGCCTGGACGGCTCGGGCGACCAGACCACGCAGGCGCCGTTCACCACGCAGAGCCTGGAGAACATGCTGCAGCAGTTCGGCATCACCGTGCCGGCCAGCGCGCGGCCGCAGCTGAAGAACGCGGCGGCAGTGATGGTAACGGCGGACCTGCCGCCGTTCGCCAAGCCCGGCCAGACCATCGACGTCACCGTCGCCTCGATCGGCAACGCCAAGAGCATCCGCGGCGGCCAGTTGCTGATGGCACCGCTGCGCGGCGCCGACGGCAACGTCTATGCGGTGGCGCAGGGCAGCGTGGTGGTCGGCGGCGTCAGCGCGCAGGGCAAGAGCGGCTCCAGCGTGCAGGTGAACATTTCCGCCAGCGGGCGCATTCCCAATGGCGCCTCGGTGGAACGCGTGGTGGCTTCGTCGTTCGCCAATGGCGGCGACCTGATGCTGAACCTCAACACCGCGGACTTCACCACCGCCGCGCGCATCGCCACCGCGATCAACCAGGCCTACGGCGCCGGCACCGCGCAGCCGCTCGACGGCGGCTCGGTCTCGGTTCGCGGGCCGCAGGACCCGGCGCAGAAGGTGGCATGGCTGGGCGCGATCCAGAACCTCGACGTGCAGCCGGGCGACGCCCCGGCGCGGATCGTGGTGAATTCGCGCACCGGCACCGTGGTGATCGGTTCGGACGTGCGGGTCAGTGCCGCCGCGGTAGCGCACGGCGCGATCCAGGTCACCATCGGCGAGCAGGCGCAGGTCAGCCAGCCGGCGCCGTTCAGCCAGGGCCAGACCGCGATCGTGCCCAGCAGCAGCGTGCAGGTCAGCGAGGAGGGCGCGCACATGTTCAAGTTCGGCCCCGGCGTGAGCCTGGACACCATCGTGCGCGCGGTGAATCAGGTCGGCGCCACGCCGAGCGACCTGATCTCGATCCTGCAGGCGCTGAAGCAGGCTGGCGCGCTGCATGCCGACCTCGTGGTGATCTGAGCCTAGCGACGAAACCATGACGCCGACCACCAGCCCCGCACCCGCGCTCGATACCTGGACCGAACTGTCCGGCTTCCAGCAGTTGCGCGCGCAGGCGCGCAGCGACGGCGGCAAGGGCGCGCTGCCGGCGGTGGCCAAGCAGTTCGAGGCGATCTTCACCCAGATGATGCTGAAGTCGATGCGCGACGCGAACGCCAGCATGGGCAGCGACCTCGCCGGCAGCGAGCAGGTCGACTCCTATCGCCAGCTGTTCGACCAGCAGCTGGCGCTGAGCCTGGCCAACGGCAACAACGGCCTGGGCATCGCCAAGATGCTGGTGCGCCAGCTGGGCGGCAAACCGTCGACGGCCGCCGCCGATGCCCATGGGCCATGGCCGGTGCCCACCGCCGATGTGGCCAACGCCAACGTGCGTGCGCTGCTGCAGCTGGGCGCCGGTGGCGATGGCGCCGACGGCGCGGCCGACAGCACCGGTGTGCTGGCCATGCCTTCGACCGCCGACGCCGGCTCGGCCTGGCGCCAGGCGCTCGACCGCATCGCGCAAGGCGCGCTGGACGTGGCCGGCGCCACGGCGAAGCTGTTGCCGGGCGGCGACCCGACGGGCTTCGTGCGCGCGCTCGCGCCGCATGCCGAGCTGGCCGCGAAAAAACTTGGCGTGTCGGTACGCGCGCTGCTGGCGCAGGCAGCGCTGGAAACCGGCTGGGGCAGGCACCTGCCCAGCCATGGCGACGGCAGCAGCAGCAACAACCTGTTCGGCATCAAGGCCGGCAGCAGCTGGGACGGCGACAAGGTCAGCGTGCCCACGCTGGAATACGAGAACGGCGTGGCGGTGCGCCGGCGCGACCATTTCCGCGCCTACGACTCGCCGGCCGATTCGTTCGCCGATTACGCCCGCCTGCTGGCCGACAGCCCGCGCTACGCGCAGGCGCTGGGCCAGGGCGAGAACGTGGCCGGCTTCGCGCGGGCGCTGGTGCGCGGCGGCTACGCGACCGACCCGGCCTACGCGGCCAAGCTCACCGCGATCGCCAACAGCCCGCAGATGCGCGAGGCGCTGGCGACGCTCCGGCTGACCGGCGAATTCAAGTGAACGCGCGCCCGGCCGTTACCGTGACCACATGCCGCGCCGTTCCGGCGGCGTTCCAGTTGCCGAGGATGAAACATGGCTGACATGCTTTCGACCGGCGTGTCCGGGCTGCTTGCCGCACAGATCGGGCTCAGCACGGTCAGCCACAACGTGGCCAACGCGAACACCGACGGCTACAGCCGCCAGCTGGTGTCGTACGCCGCACGGCTGCCCGAAGGGCAGGCCAATTACTACATCGGCACCGGCGTCAACACCGTGGCGGTGCAGCGCGCCTACAGCCAGTTCCTCAACAGCTCGCTGTGGTCGGCGACCTCCGCGCAGGGGCGCGCCGGCAGCATGGCCAGCCTCACCGGCCAGCTCAACGACCAGCTGTCCGGCAGCAGCAACCTGCAGACCTCGCTGGACAGTTTCTTCGGCGCGGTGCAGGACATGGCCAACGCGCCGTCGGACGCGGCCTCGCGCCAGGTGCTGCTGGCCCGCGCCGGCGGGCTGGCCAGCACCTTCCGCGCGCTGTCCGGCCAGTTCAGCCAGCTTTCCGGCCAGGTGCAGCAGCAGATCGGCGAGGCCGTCGATGCGATCAACAGCGACAGCCAGTCGATCGCCAAGTTGAACGGGCTGATCCGCTCCTCGCAGGCCACCGACGGCACCCCGCCGGCCGACCTGCTCGACCAGCGCGATGCGCTGGTGAAGAAGCTGGCCGGCGAGGTCGGCATCAGCGTGGTGCCGCAGAACGACAACACCATCAGCGTGTTCGTGGGCAACGGCCAGGCGCTGGTCACCGGTACCGAGGCGCATGCGCTGGGTACCGCGCCCAACATGTACGACGCCACCCGCCTGGAAGTGGTCGGCGCGGCATCCGGCGCCGTGCTGAGCGGGCGCATCGGCGGCGGCACGCTGGGCGCGCTGCTGGATTTCCGCGGCAACGTGCTCGACCCCGCGCAGAACCAGCTGGGCCGCAGCGCACAGGCGCTGGCCAGCGCGTTCAACGCGCAGCACGCGCAGGGCGCCGACCTGCGCGGCCAGCTCGGCGGCACCTTCTTCGACGTGGCTGGCCCCACCGTGCAGGCAGCCGCCAGCAACAGCGGCAGCGGCACGCTGGACGCCAGCATCGGCGACATCGGCGCGCTGAGCGGCAAGGATTACGTGCTGAGCTACGACGGCAGCAACTGGAGCATGCGCGACACCGGCGGCAACAGCGTCGCGCTGTCCGGCAGCGGCACCGGCGCCGATCCGTTCGTCGCCGCCGGGCTGAGCCTGGTGGTGGGCGCCGGCGCGAACGCCGGCGACAGCTTCCGCGTGCAGCCCAGCCGCAACGCCGCGGCGAGTTTCTCGGTGGCGATCGACGACCCCGACAAGGTTGCCGCCGCCGCGCCGCTCAAGGCCAGCGCGGCGGCCGGCAACAGCGGCACGGCAGTGCCCGCGATCAGCATCAGCAACGGCAGCGACCCCAACCTGTTCAACGCCAGCTCGGTGGTGTTCGCCACGGCCACCAGCTACAGCATCGACGGCGGCCCGGCGCAGGTGTTCACCCCCGGCCAGCCGATCGTGCACAACGGCTGGAGCCTGCAGCTCGGCGGCGCGCCGCAGGCCGGCGACAGCTTCGCCGTGCAGGCCAACAGCAACGCGCAGGGCGACAACAGCAACGCGTTGCTGCTGGGCCAGGTGGCCAACCTCGGCGTGCTCGACGGCGGCGTCACCAGCGCCGGCCGCGCCTACAGCCAGCTGGTCGGCCAGGTCGGCAGCGCCGGCGCGCTGGCCAAGGACGACCTGACCACGCAGACCGCGGTGTACCACCAGGCGATGAGCTCGCAGCAGAGCGTGTCCGGCGTGAACCTGGACGAGGAGGCTGCCAACCTGCTGCGCTACCAGCAGGCGTACCAGGCTTCCGCGCAGGTCATCAGCACCGCCAACAACATCTTCGGCGCGCTGCTCAGCGCCGTGAAGGGGTAAGCCATGCGAGTCTCCACCAGCTGGATGCAGCAGCAGTCCGTCGGCAGCATGATGGAGCGGCAGAGCGACCTGTCCGACCTCAACATCCAGTTGAGCACCGGCAAGCGCATCAACCAGCCGTCCGACGATCCGGTGGGCGCAGCGCGCGCGCTGGACCTGACCCACCTCACCGCCGACGCCGCGCAGTACCAGCGCAACATCACCAGCGCCAACGCGCGGCTGGGGCTGGAAGACCAGACCCTGTCCAACGTCACCAACGTGCTGGGCCGCGTGCGCACGCTGCTGCTGCAGGCCGCCAACGGTTCGCAGACCGACGACACCCGCGGCGACATCGCCGCCGAGATGGTGCAGCTGCGCCAGCAGCTGCTCGGCCAGGCCAACAGCAGGGACGGCCAGGGCGACTACCTGTTCGCCGGCAACCGCACCGGCACGATGCCGTTCGTTGCGCAGAACGGCGTGAGCTACGCGGGCGACGACGGCCAGCGCATGGTCGCCGCCGGCCCCGGCCTGCAGGTGGCCACCGGCGACCCCGGCAGTGCGGTGTTCGCCGACATTCCCACCGGCAACGGCAGGTTCGCGGTCAGCGCCAACGCGGCCAACACCGGCAGCGCGGTGGCCGGCGCCAGCAGCGTCAGCGACCCCAACGCTAACCCGTCGGCTTGGGACGGCGGCAGCTACAGCATCGTGTTCACCGCCGCCGACGCGTACGAGGTGCGCGACGGCGCCGGCACCGTGCTGGACAGCGGCAACTACGACGCGAGCAACGGCGGCAGCATCAGCTTCCGCGGCGCGCAGGTGGCCTTCAGCGGCACGCCCGACGCCGGCGACACGTTCGCGCTGGGCGCGTCGGCGAAGCAGGACGTGTTCACCACGCTGGACAACATCATCAAGACGCTGCGCACGCCCGACGGCGGCGGTGCGCCGATGCAGAACGACATCAACACGCAGTTCGCCAATCTCGACCAGGCGATCGACACCATCAGCCGCACACGCGGCATGGTCGGCGCGCGCATGAACGCGCTCGGCCAGCAAAGCTCGCTCAACGACGACCTCACGCTGCAGTACAAGGGCGCGCTGTCGGACGTGCAGGACCTGAACTACTACGACGCGATCAGCCAGCTCGGTGCGCAGACCACGGCGCTGCAGGCGTCACAGCAGACGTTCACCCGGATCCAGGGCTCGAAATTGTTCGACTATCTGCGTTGACAAGGCTCAAGTTTCCATGGTTGGAGTCGAAACAGTGTCTGAGGCGGCGGTGTTCCCATCGGAATCCCCGCTGGCTGCCACCGCCGGCCACCGGCACCTACGACCCCTTCTGGAGATACTCCCATGGTCATGAGCGTCAACACCAACATCAGCTCGCTGAATGCCCAGAACAACCTGGCCAAGTCGCAGAGCAAACTCGCCACCGCGATCGAGCGCCTGTCCTCGGGCATGCGCATCAACAGCGCGAAGGACGATGCCGCCGGCCTCGCCATCTCGACCCGTTTCACCACCCAGATCAACGGCCTGAACCAGGCGGTCAGCAACGCCAACGACGGCATCTCGCTGGCGCAGACCACCGAGTCGGCGCTGAACGAGGTGACCAACAACATGCAGCGCATCCGCACGCTGGCGGTGCAGTCGGCCAACGCCACCAACTCCGACTCCGACCGCGCCGCGCTGGACGCCGAAGTGCAGCAGCGCCTGTCGGAAATCACCCGCATCTCGCAGCAGACCACCTTCAACGGCCGCCACGTGCTGGACGGCACCTTCGGCAGCGCCGCGTTCCAGATCGGCGCCAACGTCGGCGAGACGATCTCGGTGAACCTGAGCCAGGGCGCCGGCGCCAAGCAGGTCGGCCAGATGGCCACCTCGTCCACCGGCGACATCAGCGGCTTGTTCCTGTCTGGTGCCAGTGCGGCGACCGCGTCGGTCGCCACGGCTGCCAACGGCGGCGGCGTCGACTTCAGCGTTACGAACAAGAACTTCACCGTCGACACCCACGCTGTCGCGCTGACCACGGCCTACGCCAACCAGGCCGCCATGGTCACCGATATCCAGTCACAGTTGGACACGGCGGCAGCGGGCAAGTACACGGTCGCTGCCAGCGGTGCCGACGGCTTCACCATCACCACCACGGCGACGGGCGTCAGCAGCGCGATGACCATCGGTGGCGCCGACGCGGCGTTCATCACCGGCAACGTCGCCGGTACGGACGCCGTCGCCGGCACTCCGGCCAATCTGGCCCTGGCCGCCGGCGAGCTGACCATCGACGGCACCGACATGGCCGGCAGCTACAAGGACGCGCAGAGCCTGGTCGACGCGATCAACGCCAAGGGCATCTCCGGCGTGGCCGCGTACTACGACAGCAGCAGCAAGTCGGTGCACCTGAATGCGCAGTCGGCGCTGACCGTGGACGGCACCAAGGCCGGTGCGGGCGCGGGCAACCTCGGCTTCGCCAACGCCGGCGCCACCGCGATTGCCATCGGCGGCGACCTGGCATCCAGCGACGTGAAGACGGTGGCCGGCGCGAACGACACCATCAGCCGCATCGACGCCGCGCTGAGCACGATCAGCTCGATGCGCAGCGACCTGGGCGCGGTGCAGAACCGCTTCGACTCCACCATCGCCAACCTGCAGACCATCTCGCAGAACCTCAGCTCGTCGCGCAGCCAGATCCAGGATGCCGACTTCGCGGCGGAGACGGCGAACATGTCCAGCGCGAACATCCTGCAGCAGGCCGGCGTGTCGGTACTGGCGCAGGCCAACGCCACCACGCAGAGCGTGTTGAAGCTCCTGCAGTAACGGCTTGACCCGGAGCGGCCGCGGCAACGCGGCCGCTCCCCTCATTCAAGGAACCATGACCCATGGCAATCACCGTAGGCTCCACCACACCGACCACGGGCTTGCTGACTTCCATGGGCGTGGGTTCCGGACTCGACGTGGCCTCGCTGGTGGAAAAGCTGGTGGCCGCCAGAAAGGCGCCGCAGCAGAACCGCATCAGCAACCAGGCGGCGGCGGCCAACACCCAGCTTTCCGCACTCGGCCAGGTCAGCGCCGCGCTTTCCGCGTTGCAGTCGGCCATGGCGCCACTGAGCGACGGCAGCGTGTTCGCCGCCCGCACGGTGAGCACCGGCGACAGCACCGTGCTCGGCGCCACCACCGCCGGCACGCCGGTCGACGGCAGCTACAACGTGGTGGTGGGCCCGCTGGCCAGTGCACTGAAGGCTTCCTCCGGCGCCTTCGCCAGTTCCACCACGGCGGTGGGCACCGGCACGCTGACGCTGGCGGTCGGCGGCCAGTCGATGTCGCTTGCGCTGGACAGCAGCAACAACTCGCTGGCGGCGATCCGCGACGCGATCAACCAGGCCAGCGACAACCCCGGTGTCTCCGCCACCATCGTCACCGGCACCGACGGCGCGCATCTGGTGCTGAGCGGCACGCGCACCGGCGCGGCCAACGGCTTCGTGGTGTCCAGCAGCGGCGGCGACGGCGGCCTGGCCGCGCTTGCCTACGATGCGGCCGCACCCAGCGGCAACGCGCTGAGCGTGATCACGGCGGCGGCCGACGCGCAGTACACGATCGACGGCGTGGCCGGGCACAGCGCCGGCAACACGGTCAGCGGCGCCATCGACGGGCTGACCCTGAACCTGGTCAAGGAAGGCAGCAGCACGCTGACCGTCAGCAGCGATTCCTCCAGGGCCACCTCGGCGCTGAGCAACTTCGTCAACACCTACAACAGCTTCGTCGGCATCTACCAGAACCTGACCAAGTACGACGCCACCAGCGGCGTGGCCGGCGCGATGATCGGCGATGCCACGCTCAACGGCATCAACGGCACGCTGTCGGGCCTGGTCGGCGGCACCGCCAACGGAGCCTCGCTGTCCTCGCTCGGCATCGCGCTGCAGGTGGACGGCACGCTCAAGCTGGACAGCGCCAAGCTGGCCACCGCGCTGGCCGACGGCGGCAAGCAGGCGGGCGCGCTGTTCGGCGGCGACGCCGGGCTCGCCGCCAAGCTCAACAGCCAGCTGACCCAATGGGTCGGCAGCAGCGGCGTGATCCCCAACCGCACCAGCAGCATCAGCCAGCAGCTGAAGGACCTGACCGCGCAGCAGGCCACGCTGGACAGCCGCATGGACGCGCTCACCGCACGCTACCAGGCGCAGTTCACCGCCCTCGACACGTTGATGAGCAAGCTCAACAGCACCAGCACCTACCTGCAGCAGCAGTTCGACGCGCTGACCAACAGCAACAAGAAATAGGTTACCGGGAGACGACCATGGGTTTCGGTTATGGCGCAGGCGCCTATCAACAGATCCGTTCGCACGGCGGGGTGGAGTCGGCGGATCCGCACGGGCTGATCACGCTGCTGATGGACGGCGCGCTGGAGCGGCTGGTGAAGGCCCGCGCGCACATGCTGCGCGGCGAGGTCGCGGCGAAAGGCGAGGCGATCTCGCGTTGCATCGAGATCATCGGTGGCCTGCGCGGCAGCCTCGACGCCAAGGCCGACCCGGTGCTGGTCGGGAGGCTGGACTCGCTGTACGACTACATGAGTCGCCGTCTGCTGCAGGCCAACCTGCGCGACGACGCCAGCCTGATCGACGAGGTCAGCAACCTGCTGCAGCCGATCCGCGACAGCTGGGTGCAGATTGCTCCGGCCGCCGGCCAGCGGGTGGCCGGCGCGTGAGCATGGACGTCCTGGAACTTGCGCTGCAGTTGACCCGCAGCATGCTGGCCGCCGCACAGGCGCAGGATTGGTCGCGGCTGATCGAGCTGGAGGCCGAGCGCGAACCGTTGCTGCTGCGCCGGCACGCGTCCGACCCGGACAGCCTGGCCCGGCTGGACGAGATTCTGGCGTACGATCGCCAGCTGCAGGCCATCGTCGGCCGCGCGCGGGACTCGGCGGCCGAACAATGGCAGCAGGAAACCGACCGCGCCCGCGCGATCGCCGCCTACGCGCGGCCGTGACGGACGGCCGCTGAGCCATCCACCGAAAGCCGCCGGCGTGGCGATTTCGGCACCCTTGCGCCGCGGAGCCACGCCATGACCCCAGACAGCACGCCCTCAGACAGCAATTCCTCAGGCCATGCCCCATCGGCCGGCGCCGCCACGGGCGGCTGGGAGGACTTCGAGCAACGGGTCAGCTGCGAGGAGAGCCTGCACGCCGACTGCGAACCGCTGGCCTGGCCGCCGTCGCCGGCACGGCTGCAGCAGCTGGCCGAGCGCAACGCGAACGTGCTGGCGGCGATCGCCGCGCTGGAGGAGCGCCGCGCCGACAGCGGCGAGGACGACAGCCCGCTGATGCAGGAAATACTGCGCATGGACGCCAAGCTCAACGTGCTGGTGGAAATCGTCAACAGCCTGCTGGTGCCCGACAGCGTGCTGCCGCCGCGGCAGCTGCTGCGCTTCAATGCGATCGGTGCGGTGCTGCCGGCGGGACTGGCGCCGGCCACCGGCGGACTGCTGCTGCGCATCCGCTTCGACCTGTGCCGCAGCCTGCCGCTCGAGCTGGCTGCACAGGTGCAGCGTCAATTCGACGATGGTCGAGTATTCGTGGTTTTTGCGCCGCCCGGCGACGCGCTGGGTGACGCAATTGAGCGCCTCGTTTTCCGCCATCACCGACGCAAAGTGGCAGGCTCGCGTCAGCCGGCCGCGTGAGGCGCGATCCGGTCGACAAAGCGGATGTGATGCAGTTGGCAAATACGCAAGCCGGCGCGCGATTCCCGCGACGCCGGTCACGCCTGGCACGCGCGCCGACTCACGCTCAGAGCGCCGCGCAAATGGTTCATGTTTCATGCAGTTACAGGGCACGCCTGCGCATGTTTGCCGACGCCGCAGTGTCCGTTTTTCCGACAGGTGGCAATTTGTCGTCGCGATGGCCCGAAAAATTGGCCTCCTAATTGCTCATGGTTCATCAGGCCGGCAACGGAAACCCGGCACCGATGAAAACGCGTTCCCGCTGGAAGCATGGGGCCGCCAAAACGAGCAGTGTGGTAAGGAGAGAGAGCGATGCAGAAATTCGACTTCCTGGTCATCGAGTCCGATGAGGCACGTGTGGACTCCGTGCTGTCGGCGCTTCACTTCCTGGGCTATCGGCCGCAACACGGCGCCGCCTGCAGCGGGACGGACGAATCCACTCATGCGTGGCGTGCGGTGTACATCGGCAACGTCGCCGACCCCGCCGAGGCGGAACGCCAGTTCGCCCTGCTGGGCGCTGCCGCGTCGCACGTGCCGGTGTTGCTGGCCGGCGACTCACCCTGGCTCGGGCGCTTCAGCGCGGCGTCGTCGCCGTTTGCCGCGCGGATGGCCACGCTGGAGTTCCCGTTGCGCTACGAGAAGATGGCCGAGGCCCTGCGCAACATCTATGCGCGCCTGCTCGGCGGCCAGTCCGGCGCACTGCGCTTCGTCGGCAACGCGGCGCCGATGCTGCGCGTCAACGCGCTGATCCGCCAGGTCGCGCCGTTCGATTCCACCGTGCTGGTGCTGGGCGAGTCGGGCACCGGCAAGGAGATGGTGGCGCGGGCGATCCACGAGCATTCGCCGCGCCGCGACAAGCCGTTCGTGGCGATCAACTGCGGGGCGATTCCGGCGGAACTGCTGGAGAGCGAATTGTTCGGCCACGAGAAGGGCTCCTTCACCGGCGCGATCAGCGCGCGCAAGGGCCGCTTCGAAATGGCCGAAGGCGGCACGCTGTTCCTCGACGAAGTCGGCGACATGAGCCTGCCGATGCAGGTGAAGCTGCTGCGCGTGCTGCAGGAGCGCGCCTACGAGCGGGTGGGCGGCAGCAAGACCCTGCGCTGCGACGTGCGCATCATCGCCGCCACGCACCGCAACCTGGAGCAGTCGATCGCCAGCGACCGCTTCCGCGAGGATCTGTTCTACCGGCTCAGCGTGTTCCCGCTCGAACTGCCGTCGCTGCGCGAGCGGCTGGACGACCTGCCGGTGCTGATCGGCGAATTCAACCAGCGCCTCGCCCGCCGCGGGCTCGGCGTGGTGCGCTTCAGTGCCGGCGCGATGCAGGCGCTGAGCGCGTATGCCTGGCCGGGCAACGTGCGCGAGCTTTCCAACCTGGTCGAGCGCATGGCGATCCTGTTTCCGCACGGCGAAGTGCGCGGCAGCGACCTGCCGAAGAAGTACCGCGGCCAGCAGGCCGTCGACGAGGTGCACGGCGCCGCGCTGCTGGCGCTGATGGAAGAGTCGCTGCCGCCGTGCGAGGCCGGCGTGCATCCGGTGGCCGAGGCGCTGCGCACGCTGCCGGAGCAGGGCCTGGACCTGAAGGATCACCTGGCCGACATCGAAGTGGGGCTGATCCGCCAGGCGCTCGACGTCACCGGCGGCGTGGTGGCGCATGCCGCGCGATTGCTGCACATGCAGCGCACCACGCTGGTGGAAAAGCTGCGCAAGTACGGCCTGCAGAACAGCTTGGCGGCTTGAGGGGCGGGACCCCTCCCGCTGCAAAGCAGGGGGAGGTCGGGAGGGGTGGCTTTTGACTTTTGCGGCACGAAGAGCGCCCCCACCCGGCCCTCCCCTGCGAGCAGGGGAGGGTGCAAAGGCCCCCATTCCCCGCTGGCACGCCTCGTGCAACCACTCACTCGAAACCCCGTCACGCGTCGGGAATCCGTCATGAGGACGCATCGCGATGAGCACCATCGACGTCAACAACCTGCTGTCCCAGATGCGCCAGATGACGGCGCAGGTGCGCGCGCCGGAAGCGGCGGTGAAGCCGGCGGCGGTGGCCGGGCAGGCGGATTTCTCCGACGTGCTCAGGCAGTCGATTTCCGCCGTGGGCCGCAACCAGCTGGAGGCCGGCCGCATGGCGGCGGGTTTCGAGCGCGGCGACCCGGGCGCCGACCTCGGCCGCACGATGATCGCGATGCAGAAGGCCGACCTGTCGCTGCGCACGGTGGTCGAGGTGCGCAACAAGCTGGTCGATGCCTACAAGGAAATCATGAACATGCCGGTCTGACGCGCACGCGTCGAGCCGGTTCCGCCCCCTAGCCGAAGAGCAACAGCATGGCCGACAACGCCATCGCGACGACCGCCGACAGCGGTACGCGCCTGGACCCCTTCAAGCAGCTCGCCCGCAACCCGGCGACGCGGCAGCTGGTGCTGCTGGTGGCGGTGGCCGCGGCGGTGGCGCTGGGCGTGGCCGTGGTGCTGTGGTCGCGCGGCCCCAACTACGGCTTGCTGTACGCCGGCCTGGAGCAGAAGGACGCCTCGGCGATCACGCAGGAACTGCAGGCGGGCAACACGCCCTACCAGTTGAGCAGCGACGGCTCGTCGATCATGGCGCCGGCCGCCGACCTGGCCGCGCTGCGCCTGAAGCTGGCGGCGAAGGGCCTGCCGCAGGGTAGCGCCAGCAGCAGCGCGCTGCCGGCGGCCGATTCGCCGTTCGGCATGAGCGACCTGGCCGAACGCACCCGCTACCAGCAACTGCTCGAAGCGGACCTGGGCGCCACCATCGGCGGGCTGCAGTCGGTGCGCGCCGCGCGCGTGCACCTGGCACTGCCGAAACCTTCGGCATTCATCCGCGACAGCCGCGAAGCCAGCGCCTCGGTGCTGGTCACGTTGTACCCGGGCCGCCAGCTCGACGCCGGCCAGGTGGCGGCGATCGTGCACCTGGTGGCGGCCAGCGTGCCGAACCTGGAAGCGCGCCAGGTTTCCGTGATCGACCAGCAGGGCCAGTTGCTGACCACCGATCCGGAAAGCCCGGGCGCGGTGGGCGACAACCGCCTGCGCATCGCCACGCGGATCGAGAACACCTACGCCCAGCGCATCGAGGAACTGCTGATGCCGCTGGTCGGCCCCGGCCGGGTGCATGCGCAGGTGCATGCCGACCTGGATTTCAGCCGCACCGAGAAAGCCACCGAGACCTTCGGCCACGACCACCCGGCGCTGCGCAGCGAGCAGACCAGCAGCGAGCAGCGCGGCGCGGACAGCGCCGGCGGCGGCGTGCCCGGCGCGCTCAGCAACCAGCCGCCGGTCACCGTGGCGCAGCCCACCGCGGCCAAGCCGGACGCCGGCAAGGCGGCCGTCGCGACCGCCACCGCGGCCAGCGCCAGCCCGGGCGAGAGTTCCAGCAGTGCCACCCGCAACTACGAGCTGGACCGCACCATCAGCCACGTCAGCGACCCGGCGGGACGGCTGGCCCGGCTGACCGTGGCGGTGGTGGTGGACGACAAGCTGGCGGTGCCGGCCAACCCGGACGCCAACGCCGACGACGCGGCGGCAGCGCCCAAAAGCGTGCCGTTCAGCGCGCAGGAATTGCAACACCTGACTGAGCTGACCAAGAACGCGGTCGGCTTCGACGCCGCCCGCGGCGACAGCGTCAGCGTGGTCAACCAGGCGTTCCAGCGCGGCGCGGCGCCCGAGGCGTTGCCGGAAGCTCCGCTGTGGAGCCGCCCCGGCGTGCTCGACCTGCTCAAGCAGGGCGCCGGCGTGCTGATCGCGCTGCTGGTCGCGTTCGGCCTGCTGCGCCCGTTGCTGAAAGGGCTGCTGCGCGGCGAGCCGGCGGCACGTGCGCTGCCCTCGCCGATGCCGCAGATCTCGGTGCGCGTCGACGACGAGCCGGCGGCCAACGAACCGGCCCGGCTCGGCGGTGCCATGCCCACGCTCTCGTACGAGCAGCGTGTCGGCCAGGCCAGGCGGATGGTCGGCGAGAACTCCAAACAGGTGGCGCAAGTCGTAAGGAACTGGGTGAGCGAAGATGGCAACTAATCGTTCCGATGCGTCCATCACCGGCGCGCAACGCGCGGCGATCCTGCTGCTGACGCTGGGTGAGCAGGACGCCGCCGAGGTGCTCAAGCACCTGAGCGCGCGCGACGTGCAGGCGGTCGGCACCGCGATGGCGGCGCTCACCAGCGTCTCGCGCGAACACGTCGAGCATGCGCTGGCCCGGCTCAACCAGGACATGGGCCAGCAGACCTCGCTGGGCGTCGGCACCGAGGACTACATCCGCAAGATCCTCACCAACGCGCTGGGCGAGACCAAGGCCGGCGGGTTGATCGACCGCATCCTGCTCGGGCGCAGCAGCAAGGGGCTGGAATCGCTCAAGTGGATGGAAAGCCGCGCCATCGCCGAGATGATCAACCAGGAACACCCGCAGATCATCGCGCTGGTGCTGGCGCACCTGGAGCCCGACCAGGCCGCCGAGGTGATCGGCTACCTGCCGCCGCGCGTGCGGTCGGATGCGGTGATGCGCATCGCCACGCTTGACGGCGTGCAGCCGCATGCGCTGAACGAGCTGGACGAGATCATGGAGCGCCAGTTCTCCGGCAACAACAAGAAGCTCAAGTCCGCCAGCGTCGGCGGGCTGAAGGCCGCCGCCGACATCCTCAACGCGATGGAGACCAGCCGCGAAACCGAACTGATGGCGGCCATCCGCAGCCAGGACGATGCGCTGGGCGGGCGCATCGAGGACCTGATGTTCGTGTTCGAGGACCTTGCCGAACTGGACGACCGCGGCATGCAGCTGCTGCTGCGCGAGGTGCCGTCGGGCACCCTGATCACCGCGCTCAAGGGCGCCGAGCCGGCGGTGCGCGAGAAGATCTTCGCCAACATGTCCAAGCGCGCCGCCGACATGATGCGCGACGACCTCGAGGTGAAGGGGCCGGTGCGCCTGAGCGAAGTCGACGCGGCGCAGAAGGAAGTGCTGGCCATCGCCCGCAAGCTTTCCGACGCCGGCCAGCTCAGCCTGGCCTCTGGCGGGGATGAGTTCGTCTGATGGCTGCCACCATCCACGACATGGCGGCGGATTTCCAGCGCTGGGAGCTGCCGAACGTGGGTGTCGGGCCGACCGCGTCGGCAGCGGCCAACGCGCCGCCGCAGCCGACCGTGCGCGAGCTGGCCGCGCTCGAGCAGCAGGCACGCGAGGAAGGTTACGCGGCGGGCCACGCCGAAGGCGCCGCCGCGGCGCAGCAGCAGCTGCGCCAGCGCATGGCCGAGCTCGACGCACTGTACGACGCGGCGGCGCGCCCGCTGCAGGCGCTGGACGAGCAGACCGGGCAGGAACTGGCGCAGCTGGCCATGATCGTGGCGCGGCGGGTGATCGCGCACGAACTTGAACTGTCGCCCGCGCTGGTCATCCAGGCGGTGCGCCAGGCGGCCACCGCCTTGCCGGCCGCCACCCGCGAATTGCGCGTGCACCTGCATCCGGCCGACCTCGCCCTGCTGCGTGAGTCGGGTGCCGCCGAAGCCCACTGGCAATTGCTGGCCGATGCCGCGCTCGCGCGCGGCGACTGCCGCCTGGAGAGCGAACGTTCGCGGCTGGATGCGCGGCTGGAAACCCGCCTGGCCGCGATGATCGACGCCGTGCTGGGCGACGAGGCTGGCGGCGGAGTGGCTGGAACGTGAGCATCGACGCGGTCCTCGCTGCCCGACAGACGCGCTGGCAACGGCAGCTGGCACGTTGCAGCGCGCGCGCCGAAGCAGAGCGCACGTTGGTGGTGGAAGGCAGCCTGCGCCGGGTGGTCGGGTTGACCCTGGAGGCCGAGGGCTGCGAGGCCGCGCTCGGCGCGCGCTGCCTGGTCGACACCGCCGACGGCGCCACGCTGGAGACCGAGGTGGTCGGCTTCGCCGACGAGCGCCTGCTGCTGATGCCGGTGGGCGACATGCACGGCGTGCTGCCGAACGCGCGGGTGCGCCCGTACGCGCGCAGCGGCGGGCTGCCGGTGGGCATGGGCCTGCTCGGCCGGGTGATCGGCGCCGACGGCGTGCCGCTGGACGGACTCGGCGCGCTGGCGTCGGACGAACACGCCGCGCTCAAGCGCGAACCGATCAACCCGATGGCGCGCAAGCCGATCGACGCGCCGCTGGACGTCGGCGTGCGCGCGATCAACGCGCTGCTGACCGTGGGCCGCGGCCAGCGGCTGGGCCTGTTCGCCGGTTCCGGCGTCGGCAAGTCGACCCTGCTCGGCATGATGACCCGCTACACCAACGCCGACGTGGTGGTGGTCGGGCTGATCGGCGAACGCGGCCGCGAAGTGAAGGAATTCGTCGAGCACACGCTGGGCGAGGAAGGCCGGCGCCGCGCGGTGATCGTCGCCGCGCCGGCCGACGCGCCGCCGCTCAAGCGCCTGCGCGGCGCGCAATACGCCACCGCGATCGCCGAGTGGTTCCGCGATCGCGGCCAGCGCGTGCTGCTGCTGATGGATTCGCTGACCCGCTACGCCCAGGCACAGCGCGAGATCGCGCTGGCGATCGGCGAGCCGCCGGCGACCAAGGGCTACCCGCCGTCGGTGTTCGCGATGATGCCGGCGCTGGTCGAGCGCGCCGGCAACGACGCCGACGGGCGCGGTTCGATCACCGCGTTCTACACCGTGCTGACCGAGGGCGACGACTACCGCCACGATCCGATCGCCGATGCGGCGCGCGCGATCCTGGACGGCCATATCGTGCTGTCGCGCGACCTCGCCGAAGCCGGCCACTATCCGGCCATCGACATCGAGGCCTCGATCAGCCGCGTGATGCCGGCGGTGGTCAGCCGCGAGCACCTGCGCGCGGCGCAGCGTTTCCGCCAGGTCTATTCCGCCTATCGCCAGCAGCGCGACCTGATCGCGGTGGGCGCGTACCAGAAGGGTTCCGACCCGCAGGTCGACCAGGCGATCGAGATGTGGCCGCAACTGCGCGCCTTCCTGCAGCAGGAAGTGGACGAACCGATGACGCTCGAAGCGGCGGTCGAGAAACTCGACGGCCTCGCCGGGCAGGTGGCCGCATGAGTTCGCGCGCGGAACAACTGGAGCCGGCGGTGGAGCAGGCCCGGCAGCGCAGCGAGGATGCGCTGGGCCAGCTGGCCGCGCAGCAGCAATTGCTGGCCAGGGCCGAGCACCAGCTCGCCGAGCTGCAGCGCTATCGGCTGGAATACGCGGCGGCCGGCGAGGGCGCGCAGAGCGTGACGGCGCTGCTCAACCGGCAGCAATTCGTGGAGCGGATCGACCGCGCGATCGCACAGCAGGAAGCCGAGGTGGCCCGGCAGCACCGCCAGCTGGCGCAGGTGCGCGAGCACTGGCGGCGCGCGCACGCGCGCGAGAGCGCGCTGGACAGCGTGGTCGCGCAGCACCGCGAGGAAGAGCGCCGCGCCGCCGACCGCCACGAGCAGGCCGAGCTCGACGAACGCATGCAACACCGGCGGCTGCGATGAGCGCGCGCCCGCCCTGCCTTCGCCCGTCCGGATCGGCTGGTCGTGCCGCCGTCCGTCGCGCGCAACTCCCTGCTGAAGGATGGTTTTCGCCATGACCGCTTCCGTTCCCGTTGCATCCAGCGCCACCGCGACGACCGGTTCGCGACCCGGCGCCCCCGCCGAGCCGCGCGACGGCGCCACGGCAGCGGCCGGTTTCGACAGCCAGCTGCATGCCGCGCGGCAGCAGCATGAGGCCAGCACCACGAACGACGCGCCGGCCGCGCCGCAGGACGAGCGCCAGCCGGCGTCGGCGGCGCGCTCGCCGCGCGATCCGGTGGCCGATGCCGCGCCCGCGGCGAAACCGGACGCCGCACCGGCCACGCCGGTGGCCACGGCCGTGCCGGTGGATCCGGCCGAGGTGGCGGCGCCGAACGCACCGGCGGAACCGCGCGAGTCGGACGAGCCTGCGGCCGCCGTCGCGGGTGCCATGCTTGCCTTGCTCGGCTCGTCGCTGGCCGGCGTGTGGCCGCCTGCGGCCGCCGGCGTCGGCGTGGCCGCCGGCGCACCGGCGCCGGGCGGCAAGGGCGTGGCCGGCGACGCGCGGGCGGCCGCCATGCTGCAGCTCGCGGCGGCCAGCCCGGCCGCCACGCCCGTCGACGCGGTGCCGCTGGCGGCCAGCATGCTGCTGCCGGCGCAGGCCACGCGCTCGGCCGCGGACGCGCTCGACAAGCAGTCCGCGGAAGCGCACGCACCGGTCGCCGTGCTGTCGGCGCCGGCCACGTCCGCAGCGCCGCCCGCGGCGCATCAGCTGCAATTGCCCACGCCGCCGGGCAGCCCGTCGTTCGCCCAGGACCTGGGCCAGCAGGTGGCCTGGCTGAGCGGGCAGAACGTCAAGCAGGCGCGGATCCGCCTGCATCCGGAAGAGCTGGGCTCGCTCGACGTCAGCGTCAGCGTGAACAACGGCCGCGTCGACGTGGTGTTCAGCGCGCAGCACGCGGCGGCGGTACCGGCGGTGCAGCAGAGCCTGCCGCAGCTGGACCAGATGCTGGCCCGGCATGGCCTCTCGCTCGGCCACGCCGAGGTCGGACAGCGCGATCGCGGCGACCGCCGCGGGCACGCGGCGGATGGCGGCCGCGCACTGGAAGAGATTGCCGACGTCCATGGCGCCGCGCCGGTGACCCTGGCCCGGATCGGCCTGCTCGACGCGTTCGCCTGAGTCCTTCCGCCTTCCGCCCTGCCCGCATGGCCGCCGCCTGCCCGGCGGCTGCCGGCGTCGCACGCGCGTGCAACTCGACGCCGGAACACCGTGCCGGGATCGCGTCGCGACGAGCCGCCGGCGCCCGTCAAGAAAGCGCCGCGCACGCCGCCCCGTTTGTCGCAAATCCAGCTGGCACAACGTTTCCCGTCGATGGCACGCGGATTGCTTTTGCTGCAGGGCACGCACGCTGCGCGTGCCTTTCAATCATCTGCGGATCGAGGTTTCCATGGTCGACGAGGAACAAGCTGGCGAGGTGGTGGAAACCCCGCCCGAGCGCAAGAGCCGCAAGCTGCCGGTGATCGCGGTGGCGGTGGTGCTGCTGCTGGCGCTGGGCATCGGCGGTTACCTCTGGCAGTCGCGTCAGCCTGCGTCCGGCGGCGCCGGCAAGTCCGCGCGCAAGGAAGCCAAGGCCGAGCTCTACCTGCCGCTGGACCCGGCTTTCGTGGTGAATTTCCGCGACGCCGGCTCGCTGCGCTACCTGCAGGTCGGGGTCACCCTGATGTCGCACGACCCTGCGGCGCTCGAGGTGGCCAAGTCCGCCGATCCGGTGATTCGCGACGCGCTGGTGGCGCTGTTCAGCGACCAGGACTTCGCCATCATCGGCGACACCGCCGGACGCCAGAAGCTGCAGGCCGATGCATTGGCCGCGGTGCGCAAGATCGTCAAGGCGCGGCTCGGCCGCCCCGGCATCGACGCGCTGTACTTCACCAGTTTCGTGATGCAGTGACGACGAGGCCGCGGGCATGAGCGACTTGCTTTCCCAGGACGAGATCGACGCGCTGCTGGATGGCGTCAGCGGCGGGGCGGTGGCCACCGGCGGCGACGAACCGCCACCGGGCGACGCGGTGGTCACCTACGATTTCACCCAGCAGGACCGCATCGTGCGCGGGCGGCTGCCCACGCTGGAAATGGTCAACGACCGTTTCGCGCGGTTCTTCCGGCTGGGCGTGTTCAACGTGCTGCGCAAGACCTGCGAGGTCTCGGTGCTGGGCGTGAAGATGGTCAAGTTCGCCGAGTACGTGCATAGCCTGGCGGTGCCGAGCAACCTGAACCTGGTGCGCATCAAGCCGCTGCGCGGCACCGCGCTGGCGGTGTTCGAGCCGCGCCTGGTGTTCACCGTGATCGACAACTTCTTCGGCGGCGACGGACGCTTCCACGCCCGCATCGAGGGCCGCGACTTCACCGCCACCGAGAACCGCGTGATCCAGATCATGCTGGAGGAGTTGTTCGGCGCGATGGTCGAGGCGTGGGCGCCGGTGCTGGAACTCCAGTTCGAATACCAGAACTCCGAGATCAACCCGCAGTTCGCCAACATCGTCAGCCCGACCGAGACGGTGGTGGTGTCGCGCTTCCACGTCGAGCTCGACGGCGGCGGCGGCGAGATCCACCTGACCCTGCCTTACGCGATGGTCGAGCCGATCCGCACCCTGCTCGACGCCGGCGTGCAGAGCGATCGCGCCGACCGCGACGACCGCTGGGCCGAGATGCTGCAGGAGGAAGTGTTCGACGCGGAGGTGGACCTGAGTTCGCTGCTGCTCGACGTGCAGCTCAGTCTCGGCGAATTCCTGCACCTGCGCCCCGGCGACGTGATTCCGGTGCAGCTGCCGGAACTGGTCACCGTGTACGCCGAGGACGTGCCGGTGTTCCGCGGGCATTACGGCCAGTCCGGCGGCCGCAACGCCGTGCGTTTCCATGCCCAGGCCGGGCGGCGCGAAAAGCGCGCGACCGGCGACCATTTCAAAGAGAAGACCCCAGCATGAACCAGTCCACTGAAGTTGCGTCGGCCACTGCCGGCGAGCGCATCGAATTCGATTCGCTGCACGGCGTCGCCACGGGCGGCAGCGAGGTCAACCTCGACATGATCCTCGACGTGCCGGTGACCCTGGCGATGGAAGTCGGGCGCACCCGCATCAGCATCCGCAACCTGCTGCAGTTGAACCAGGGCTCGGTGGTGGAGCTGGACCGCGCCGCCGGCGAGCCGCTGGACGTGTTCGTCAACGGCACCCTGGTCGCGCATGGCGAGGTGGTGGTGATCAACGAGAAGTTCGGCATCCGCCTGACCGACGTGATCAGCCCGGCCGAACGCGTGCGCAAGTTGCGGTGAAGCCGTGAACAGGGAATGGGGCATGGGGAATAGGGTCGTCGCGGCGCTGGCGCCGGCGACGTTGCCCGCTGCCGACGTCAACGTGGGCGGCGAGCTGTTGCGCGTGCTGCTCAGCCTGGCCGCGGTGGTGGCGATGATCTTCGTGGCGGGCTGGCTGAGCCGGCGCCTGCAATCGCGCAGCCGGCCGGGCGGGCGGCGCATCCGCTGCGTGGAGGCGATGGCGGTGGGCGCGCGCGACCGCGTGCTGCTGCTCGATGCCGACGGCAAGCGGCTGCTGGTCGGCGTGGGACCGGGCGGCATGCGCACGCTGCACGTCTACGACGGCACGCCGGCCGAGCCGGTCGCGGTCGAATCCGCCGCCGCGGCGCCGCTGCCCGCGTTCGGCGAGCTGCTGGCACGCTGGAAGCGCGGCGCATGAGGGCCTGGCGCTGGATCGTGACCGCGTCGCTGCTGCTGTTGCCGCTGGCGGCGCTGGCGGCACCGCCGCCGGGGATTCCGCTGGTCAACGTGCAGAGCGCGCCCGGCGGCGGGCAGAGCTGGACGCTGTCGTTGCAGGTGCTGGCGCTGATGACGGCGCTGACGCTGCTGCCGGCGATCGCGCTGATGATGACCTCGTTCACCCGCATCATCATCGTGCTCGGTTTCCTGCGCCAGGCGCTGGGCACGCAATCGACCCCGCCGAACCAGGTGCTGCTGGGGCTGGCGCTGTTCCTTACCCTGTTCGTGATGTCGCCGGTGCTGAACAAGTCCTACGCCGACGGCGTGAAGCCGTACATGGACGGCCAGTTGGCCGCCGAGCAGGCGCTGCCGGCGGCCTCCGCGCCGTTCAAGCACTTCATGCTCGACCAGACCCGCGAGGCCGACCTGGCGCTGTTCACCCGGCTGGCCGGCGAGAAGCCTTACGCGAGCAAGATGGATGTGCCGTTCAAGGTGGCGATGCCGGCGTTCCTCACCAGCGAGCTGAAGACCGCGTTCCAGATGGGCTTCCTGCTGTTCATCCCGTTCCTGATCATCGACCTGGTGGTGGCCAGCGTGCTGATGTCGATGGGCATGATGATGGTCTCGCCGATGATCATCTCGCTGCCGTTCAAGATCATGCTGTTCGTGCTGGTGGATGGGTGGACGCTGTTGTTGGGGACCCTGGCGGGGAGCTTCTACACATGAATGCCGGCGCCTCTGTAGGAGCCCGCTCGCGGGCGATGCTTTCGCTTGTCTCCGCATTTGGGGCGGAGAGCTTCCAAAGCAAGAGCTTTCGTCTGCCTGCGGCAGCCGAGGTACTTCTCTTTTGCTTGTCCAAAAGAGAAGTACCCAAGAGAAAACGACCCCCCGCTTGGCGCTTGCCGGACATCCTGTCCGGCAAGTCCGTGAGCCGGGGCCGGGCTTTTCGAGCGGGCATCCTGCCCGCGCGAAAAGGCGAGTCCATCCATGGACTCGCCCGCTGCGCGGCCTGTCGTCCCCGACTCACCGCCGCGCAAGGGACCCCGGGTAAAGCAGCGGGCCATCCTGGCCCGCACTCGGTGATAAAGCTGACAAGCAGAAACCACGGCAAAGCGTCGCTTTCCCGTGGCTTTGCTCCTGTTCTTGACCTTGCTCTTCTGAGGAGTGCGCGCTGGGAGCGCGCTGCTCTACCCGGGGCCCCTATGGCGCGGCGGGTGGGCGGAGGAAAGCCCGCAGGGTGGCCGGCACGGATGCCGGCCAGTTTGTCGTCAGGGCAGGATGCCCTGTCGACAAACCCCGTAGCCCACCCGCGCACCCGGAGGGCAGGATGCCCGCAGGGCGCGCCATCGGGGTGGCCTTTCTCTTGGGTTACTTTCTCTTTGGCCACGCAAAGAGAAAGTAACTCGGCTGCCGCAGGCAGACGAAAGCTCTTCGCTCCAAAGCACTTCGCTTTGAATGCGGCAAGGGCAAGAGCATCGCGCACAAGTGCGCTCCTGCAGTTGCGGGCGCGACAGCGCTCCGCCGCTGCCGCGGCGAAGCACGCCAACGGAGCCTTCGCATGACCCCCGAATCCATCATGGAAATCGGCCAGCACGCGCTGTACGTGGCGATGCTGGTGGCCGCGCCGCTGCTGCTCACCGCGCTGGCGGTGGGCCTGCTGGTGGGCGTGATCCAGGCGGCCACGCAGATCAACGAGATGACGCTCAGCTTCATCCCCAAGCTGATCGCGATGGCACTGGTCGCGCTGATTGCCGGGCCGTGGATGCTGCGCCTGCTGGTGCAGTACACCGCGCAGCTGATCGAGAGCCTGCCGGGCGCGGTCAGATGACGGCGCTGGACCTGGCGCAGTTGCCGGCGTGGCTGGGCAGCCTGTTCTGGGCGATCGGCCGGGTCAGCGGGCTGTGCCTGGTGGCGCCGGTGTTCAGCGCCACGGTGGTGTCGGCGCGGATCCGCGTCGGCGTGGTGGTGGTGCTGTCGCTGGTGCTGGCGCCGCTGGCGCCGGCGGCGATCGACCCGCTCAGCGGCGACGGCGTGGCGACGATGGCCGGGCAGGTGCTGGTCGGCGCGGCGGTGGGCTTCGTGCTGAAGCTGGTGTTCGAGGCGGTGTCGTTCGGCGGCGAGCTGGTGGGGCAGAGCATGAGCCTGGGTTTTGCCGAGGTGATCAGCCCGCAGGCCGGCGGCAGTTCGAACGTGCTCAGCCAGTTCTACCTGCTGCTGGTGACCTTGCTGTTCCTGGCGATGGACGGCCATCTGCGCCTGGTCGCGCTGCTCGCCGACAGTTTCCGCAGCCTGCCGCCGGGCGTGCCGGCGATCGACGCCAACGGCCTGCACGCGGTGGCCGGTTTCGCCGCGGAGCTGTTCGCCGGCGCGGTGCGGGTGGCGCTGCCGGCGGTGACCTCGCTGCTGGTGGTGAACATCGGCTTCGCCGCAATCAGCCGCGCGGCGCCGTCGATGAACCTGTTCGCGGTGGGCTTCCCGATCACCGTGTCGCTGGGCTTCATCGCCTTGTGGCTGTCGCTGCGCAGCCTGCCGGGTGCGTTCGATGCGTTGCAGGACAGTGCCTGGTCGCTGATGCGCAACCTGCTGGGAAGCTGACGCGATGTCCGACGACAGCGACCAGGAACGAACCGAACAACCGACAGAAAAGAAACTTCGCGAATCGCGCGAGAAGGGCGAGGTCCCGCGCTCGCGCGACCTGTCCGGCGCGCTGGTGGTGCTGGCCGGCGTGGCGGCGCTGATGAGCGGCGGCGAGCAGGCGCTGGTGCATGCCCGGCGGATCTTCTCGCTCGGCATGCACTACTCGCGCGACGCCTTGTTCAGCGACGACCTGCCGGGGCGCGCCCTGCATGCGGTGGTGTACGAGGCGCTGGGGCTGTTCTGGCCGGTGGCGCTGGCCACGATGCTGGCCACGCTGGCCGCGCCGCTGCTGCTGGGCGGGATGAACTTCAGCGCGCAGGCGCTGCAGCCGAAGTTCGAGCGGCTCGACCCGGTCAAGGGGCTCGGGCGCATTTTCGCCATGCGCGGCCTGGTCGAGCTGGGCAAGGCGCTGCTGAAGCTGCTGTTCATCGGCGCGGTGCTGGCGCTGCTGCTGCGGCACTGGCAGGGCGAATTGCAGGCCACCGGCCGCGGCTCGGTGCTGGCCGGGATCGCGCAGTCGATCGGCCTGCTCGGCCGCGCCGCGCTGTGGTTCGGCGCGATGCTGGCGCTGATCGGCGGCATCGATGCCATCTACCAGAAATTCGACCACGCGAAGAACCTGCGCATGACCCGGCAGGAGATCCGCGACGAGATGAAGGAAAGCGAGGGCAACCCCGAGATGAAGGGGCGCATCCGCCAGGTGCAGCAGGCGCAGGCGCGCCGCCGCATGATGGAGGACTTGCCGCGGGCCGACGTGGTGGTGGTCAACCCCACCCACTTCGCGGTGGCCTTGCGCTACGACGAAGGTCGCACCGGCGCGCCGCGGGTGATCGCCAAGGGCGTCGACGTGCTGGCCCAGCAGATCCGCCTGGTCGCGGGCAGCCACCGCATCCCGCTGGTCGAGGCGCCGCCGTTGGCACGCGCCTTGTATGCCACGACCGAACTGGGCCGGGAAATCCCCGCCGCGCTGTATGTGGCGGTGGCCCAGGTCCTGGCCTACGTCTACCAGCTGAAGCAAGCGGCGGCGCAGGGCGGGACGCCACCGGCAGCGCCATCCCCCGAGGTCGATCCGGACCTGATGGGGCCTTACCGCGACTAACGACGAGTCAAATCCATGACGGGTGCAGAGGTACTGGGCAACTTCAAACAGCTGGCGCGACGGGGCATTGGCGCGCCGGTGATGATGCTGGTGATGCTGGCGATGCTGATGTTGCCGCTGCCGCCGTTCCTGCTCGACATGCTGTTCAGCTTCAACATCGCGCTGTCGCTGGTGATCCTGCTGGCGGTGGTCTACGTGATGCGCCCGCTGGAGTTCGCCGCGTTCCCCACCGTGGTGCTGATGGCGACGTTGCTGCGGCTGGCGCTGAACATCGCCTCCACCCGCGTGGTGCTGCTGCACGGCCACGACGGCCCCGGCGCCGCCGGCAAGGTGATCGAGGCGTTCGGCGAGTTCGTCATCGGCGGCAACTTCGCGGTGGGCCTGGTGGTGTTCGCGATCATCACCATCATCAACTTCGTGGTGGTCACCAAGGGCGCCACCCGCGTGTCGGAAGTGACCGCGCGGTTCACCCTGGACGCAATGCCCGGCAAGCAGATGGCGATCGACGCCGACCTCAACGCCGGCCTGCTGACCCAGGAGCAGGCGCGCGAGCGCCGCCAGGAAGTGCGCGAGGAAGCGGACTTCTACGGCTCGATGGACGGCGCCTCGAAATTCGTGCGCGGCGATGCCACTGCCGGCATCCTGATCCTCATCATCAACATCGTCGGCGGCTTCTTCGTCGGCGTGATGCAGCACGGCCTGTCCGCCGGCGAGGCGGCCAGGACCTACACCCTGCTGACCATCGGCGACGGCCTGGTCGCGCAGGTGCCGGCGCTGATGCTGTCGGTGGCGGCGGCGGTGATCGTCACCCGCGTGTCCAAGTCGCAGGACATGGGCAAGCAGGTGATCGGCCAGGTGTTCGGCCAGCCGCGCGCGCTCGGCGTGGCGGCGGCGGTGCTGACCGTGATGGGGCTGATCCCCGGCATGCCGAACGTGGCCTTCCTGCTGCTCGGCGCCAGCTGCGGCGGCGTGGCCTGGCTGCTCTTGAAGCGCGAGCGCGAAACGCGCGCCAGGCTGGCCGAGGCGGTCGCCGAGAAGCCGGTCGCCGCCACTGCGCCGGAGCGGGTGGAATTGGGCTGGGAAGACGTGGCCGGCGTCGATCCGCTGGGGCTGGAAGTGGGCTACCGGCTGATCCCGCTGGTCGACGTGCACCAGGGCGGCGAGCTGATGGGGCGGATCAAGTCGGTGCGCCGCAAGCTGTCGCAGGAGCTGGGCTTCCTGGTGCCGGCGGTGCACATCCGCGACAACCTCGACCTGGGCCCCAACACCTACCGGATCACCCTGATGGGCGTGCCGATGGGCGAGGCCGAGGTGCACAACGAGCGGCTGATGGCGATCAACCCCGGCCAGGTGCACGGCACCGTGCCGGGCATCGCCACGCAGGACCCGGCGTTCGGGCTGGAGGCGGTGTGGATCGAAAGCGGCCAGCGCGAGCTGGCGCAGAGCTACGGCTACACCGTGGTCGACCCGGCCACCGTGATCGCCACCCACCTGTCGCACATCCTGCAGGGCCACGCGCACGAGCTGCTCAGCCACCAGGACGTGCAGCAGTTGCTGGACCGGCTCGCCGCCACCGCGCCGAAGCTGGTCGAGGACCTGGTGCCCAAGCGGCTGGCGCTGGGCGTGGTGGTGAAGGTGCTGCAGAACCTGCTGGCCGAGCGGGTGCCGATCCGCAACATGCGCAGCATCGTCGAATCCTTGGCGGAGCACGCCGGGCAGAGTCAGGATCCCGGCGTTCTGACCGCCGCCGTGCGCGTCGCGCTGGGCCGGCAGATCGTGCAGGAGATCACCGGGCTGGGCACCGAGGTGCCGGTGATCACGCTGGCGCCGGAGCTCGAACAGATCCTGCTCGGCTCGCTGTCCGGCGGCGGTGGCGTGGCCGGCGCCGCGGTGGAACCGGGCCTGGCCGACCGCCTGCAGCAGAGCGTGGCCGACGCCGCGCGGCGCCAGGAATTGAACGGCGAGCCGGCGGTGCTGCTGGTCGCGCCGCTGCTGCGGCCGTGGCTCGCGCGCTTCACCCGCCACGTGGCACAAAACCTGCACGTGCTCGCTTACAACGAGGTGCCCGACAACCGTCGGGTGCGACTGGTGCAGGCGCTGGGGCGGTGAACAGGATGGATGAGATGGCGATGGTCAGGCAACGCGCAATCGGAACTTCCACTCGACGGCTTTCCCGCCGCGCCCGCCTCGTCCGAGTGATGCAGCGGAGCAATCGGACATGAAGATCAAACGTTTCGTGGCGCCGGACATGCGCCAGGCGATGCGCGAAGTGCGCGAGGAGCAGGGGCCGGAAGCGGTGATCCTGTCCACCCGCCGGCTGGACGAAGGCATCGAGCTGGTGGCCGCGATCGACTACGACGAGTCGCTGGTGCGCGAGGCGGTCCGGCACGGTGCACCGGCCGCGGTGGCAGCTCCGGTGGCGGCCGCCGAACCGCGGCCGGAACCGGCCGTGGCGGTCGCGCCGCGTCCGCGTCCGCGCGTGGCCGCCGTACCGCCGGCGCCGGCCAACGAGATGCCGGCGATGCGTCCGCTGATGGAACAGGCCGCGCAGGACACCGCGCAGATGCGCAGCGAGCTGGGCAGCCTGCGCGAGCTGCTGGAGATGCAGCTGTCCAGCCTGGCGTGGAACGACCTGGAGCGGCGCCAGCCGCTGCGCGCGCGGATCCTGCGCGAGATGACCCGGCTGGGGATCGAGCCCGACGTGGCGCGCACGCTGGTGGCCGAACTGCCCGAGCAGATCAACGCCGAGCAGGCGCGCTACCTGCCGCTGGGCATGCTCAGCCGCAGCCTGCTGGTGAGCGGCCGCGAGCTGGCCGGCGACGACAGCGGCGTGGTCGCGCTGGTCGGGCCGACCGGCGTGGGCAAGACCACGACCATTGCGAAACTCGCTGCGAGAGCGGTGATGCGCCACGGCGCCGACCAGGTGGCGCTGGTCAGCACCGACCACTACCGCATCGGCGCCGCCGCGCAGCTGGAGCACTACGGCCGGCTGCTCGGTGCGCGGGTCTACCCGGCCTATGACGCGGCGAGCCTGCGCAAGGTGCTGGAGATGCTGCGCGGCAGCCATACCGTGCTGATCGACACCGCCGGCGTCGCCGGCAGCGACCCGCGGCTCAGCCAGCAACTGGAGATCCTCGCCGACGCCGGCGGCCTGCGCGCCTGCCTGGTGCTGGCGGCGAACGCGCAAGCGCAGTCGCTGGACGAAGCGGTCCGCGCCTACCTGCCACTGAAGCCGCAGGCCTGCATCCTGACCAAGCTGGACGAAGCCCCGGCGCTGGGTGGCGCGCTGTCGGTGCTGATCCGCCACCGGCTGATGCTGGATTACGTCACCGACGGCCAGCGCGTGCCCGAGGACATCGCCGCCGCGGATGCGCGCGTACTGGTGTGCCGCGCCGCGCAGTCGCTGAAGAGCCCGGCGCCCGACGACGGCGTGATGGCCGAGCGCTTCGGCTTCGCGGTGGCCGGCGCATGAGCGGGGTATTGGCGATGGACCAGGCCTCCGGACTGACGCAGATGCTGTCGGCGATGGCGGGCCGGCCTGCCGCGGAGGCGCCGCCCGCGCACCAGGCCGGCAGCCTGCTGGCCGCCGCGCCCGCCGCGCGCCGGCACTGCCGCACCATCGCCGTGGCCGGCGGCAAGGGCGGCGTCGGCAAGAGCACGGTGGCGGTGAACCTGGGCATGGCGCTGTCGGTGGCCGGGCGCGACGTGGTGCTGCTGGACGCCGACATGGGTCTGGCCAACGTCGACGTGATGCTCGGACTCACGCCGTCGCGCCACATCGGCCACCTGCTCGACGGCGAGTGCACGCTGGACGAGCTGATGCTGTTCGCGCCGCGCGGCCTGCGCGTGGTGCCGGCCGGTTCCGGCGCGCGCCGGCTGGCGCAACTCGACAACGGCGAACACGCGGCGATCATCCGCGCGTTCGACGAACTGGCGCAGCCGCCCGAGTACCTGCTGGTGGACACCGCCGCCGGCCTGTCGGACAACGTGACGATGTTCGCCGCGGCGGCGGCCGAGGTGATCGTGGTGGTGTGCGACGAGCCGGCGTCGCTGACCGACGCCTACGGCCTGACCAAGGTGCTCAGCCGCGATTTCGGCGTGCGGCGCGTCCGCATGGTCGCCAACATGGTGCGCAACGAGGGCGACGCGCGCGCGCTGCACCAGAAGCTGGCGCGGGTCAGCGACCGATTCCTGGACGTGGTGATCGAGTTCGGCGGCTGGGTGCCGCACGACGAGCGCCTGCGCCAGGCCATCCGCCGGCAGTGCGCGGTGGTCGACCTGTGGCCGTCCAGCCATGCCGCGCTGGCATTCAAGCAATTGGCGGGTGCGGCCGATAAGTGGGTGGAGCCCGACCGCGCGGGTCTCGACCGGATCGCTTTTTTTGCTGGCCGGACAACGCCGGAGGGTGGGGTGCCGAGATGAGCGTGGCTTCGGAATATCTGCAACTCTCCCGCGAGAGTGCCGACGAACTGGTGCGTCGGCACGCGCCGCTGGTGCGGAGGATCGCCTATCACCTGATGGGGCGGTTGCCGGCCAGCGTCGACGTGGGCGACCTGATCCAGGCAGGAATGATCGGTTTGCTGGAGGCGGCGCGCCATTTTGCCCACGACAAGGGGGCCAGCTTCGAGACGTATGCGGGCATCCGCATCCGCGGCGCCATGCTGGACGAATTGCGCAAGACCGACTGGACCCCGCGTTCGGTGCACCGCAAGACCCGCGAGGTGGCCGAGACGATCCGCCAGATCGAAACCGAGACCGGCGCCGAGGCCGACGACGCCGAAGTGATCCGCCGGCTCGGCATCAGCGCGGAGGAGTACCACCAGGTGCTGGCCGACGCCGCCTGCGTGCGCCTGCTCAGCCTCACCGCGTCGGACGACGGCGAGGAGGGCACGGTGCTCGACGTGGCCGACGAGAGCAGCCTGGGGCCGTCGGAGAGCATCGAACGCGACGGCATGCGCGAGGCGCTGGCCGAGGCGATCGGCGGCCTGCCCGAGCGCGAGCAGATGGTGATGTCGCTGTACTACGAGCAGGAATTGAACCTCAAGGAAATCGGCGCCGTGCTCGGCGTGAGCGAGTCGCGCGTGTGCCAGATCCACGGACAGGCGGTGATCCGGCTGCGCGCCCGGCTCACCGGCTGGCGCAGTTGATCTGAGAGCCTGTTTATGATCTCCAAGTACTCCGCGTTGTCATCGAGTGGTCGCCAGGTGGTAGTGCGTGGCGCAGCGCCTGACTGGCCGTCAGGCCAAGCCGCGCGCTGCCGCATGGCGGCCACTCGATGGCAACCCTTCGGGCCGGGTCTGTTTGCCCGCATGCCGGCGTCATCACTCAGTCGTGGACGGACGTCCACTTCCTCGTTCTTCCTTGGCCTGCGCGCAAACAGTTCCCGGCGCGGAGCACTTGGAGATCATAAACAGGCTCTTAGAACCCCCTTACATCCCCGCGGCCGGACTTCGGCCTGTACCGCACGTGGAGAAAGCGTTTGGACAAGAACATGAAAATCCTGGTGGTGGACGACTTTTCCACCATGCGGAGGATCGTCCGCAACCTGCTGGTCGAGCTGGGTTTCAGCAACCCGCTGATCCAGGAAGCCGACGACGGCGAGAACGCGCTGGTAATGCTGCGCAGCCAGCCGTTCGACCTGGTGGTGACCGACTGGAACATGCCGAACATGACCGGCATCGACCTGCTGCGCGCGATCCGCGCGGAAGAGGCGCTGAAAGGCCTGCCGGTACTGATGGTCACCGCGGAGAACAACCGCGACCAGATCATCGCTGCCGCGCAGGCCGGCGTGAACGGCTACATCGTCAAGCCGTTCACCGCGGTCACGCTCAAGGAAAAACTCACCAAGATCTTCGAACGGATCGCCGCCAGCGGAGTCAGCGCATGAACGTCTCTTCTCCCCTTGCCATCGACGACACGCTGCCGCCCGAACTGCGCGACCTGCTGAACAGCCCGGACGGCCAGGCGTTCGAGCAGGCGCTGGACGTGATGGTGCGCCAGCGCGAGCAGCACCTGTTCCGCGCGCTGGGCCAGCTGGCCCGCGAACTGCACGACGCGGTGCGCCGGCTCGGCGGCGAACTGGCCCAGGAAGGCGTGCCCAGCATCGTGGCCGACGCGCGCCAGCACCTGCAGGACGCGCTGGAGATGAGCGCGCAGGCCGCCCATCGCAGCCTCGACTTCGCCGAGCGCATGCGCCCGCAGGCCGAGTCGCTGACGCGCAACGCCGGCCAGGTGCTGGAATGGACCAGCGGCAACGACGCCGCCGCCGTGCTGGCGCGCGAGGCGGTGGCGTTCGCCGGCAGCTGCCGCGACGGCCTCGCCGACATGGTGCTGGCGCAGTCGTGGCAGGACCTCACCGGGCAACGCATCAAGAAGGTCGCCAGCTTCATCGGCACGGTCGAGTCGTCGCTGCTGGAACTGGTGCGCCTGACCGGCGCGCTGGCCGGCAGCGAGGCGCCGGCCAGCGCGGTCAAGGTGTCCAGCCAGGAAGATGCCGACCGCCTGCTCAGCGAATTCGGGTTTTGACGGAAGGGATGCGGTGAACGCGGATTTCGACAGCGAGCTGCGCCAGGATTTCCTGGTCGAGGCCGGCGAACTGCTGCAGCGGCTGGATGAGCAGCTGGTCGGGCTGGAAGCGGCGCCGGGCGACGGCGAGCTGCTGAATGCGGTGTTCCGCGCCTTCCACACGGTCAAGGGCGGTGCCGGCTTTCTCGCGCTCGAACCGATGGTGGTGCTGTGCCACCACGCCGAGGACCTGCTCAACGAGGCGCGCAACGGCAAGCTGGTACTGGGCACCGTGCAGATGGACGCGCTGCTGCAGGCGCTGGACCTGCTCAACGGCATGATGGCCGCGGTGGGTGCCGCGGAACCGCTGCAGATGCCGCCGCCGGCGCTGTTGGCCGCGCTGCTGCCGGAAGCCCGGTCGGTGCCGGTCGCCGCGCCGGTCGCCATGCCGGTCGTCGCGCCGGCACCGTCGGCGAACGGCACGATCGACGACAGCGAATTCGAGGCGCTGCTGGACAGCATGTACGGCAACGCCGCGCCGGGCACCGTCGCGCCGGCGCCGGCGCCGTTGCCGGCTGCGCCGGCGCCGGCCGCGACCATCGACGACGACGAGTTCGAGGCCTTGCTGGACGCGCTGCATGGCAAGGCCGGCCAGCCGGGAACGGCGGCACCGGTGGCCGCCGCCGTGGCGACGCCGGCGCAACCCGCCACTCCGGCCGGCGCCGCCGTCGCTCCCGCCGCCGCGCCGGCGCATCACGCGGCGCCGGCGGAAAACAGCGTGCGGGTCGACACCGCGCGACTGGACGTGCTGGTCAACCATGCCGGCGAACTGGTGCTGGTGCGCAACCGCCTGCTCAGCCTGGCTGCGCGCCACGGCAGCGAGGTGCTGGCCGCCGCGGCCGGCGAGCTGGACCGGGTCACCGACGAATTGCAGAACGCCGTGATGGGCATGCGCATGCAGCCGGTGGGCCGGCTGTTCCAGCGCTTCCCGCGGATCGTGCGCGACCTGGCGCGCCAGCTCGGCAAGGACGTGGAACTGGTGCTGGAAGGCGAGGGCACCGACCTCGACCGCAGCCTGGTCGAGGCGCTGGCCGATCCGCTGATCCACCTGCTGCGCAACGCGCTCGACCACGGCGTGGAGCTGCCGGGCGAACGCGAGCAGGCGGGCAAGCCGCGCAAGGGGCGGGTCTGCCTGTCGGCCAGCCAGCGCGGCGAGCGCATCGTGATCGCGGTGCGCGACGACGGCCGCGGCATGGATCCGCAGATCCTGCGCCGCAAGGCGGTGGAAAAGGGCGTGATCGATGCCGCGCAGGCCGCGCGGCTGAGCGAGGCCGAGTGCTACGAGCTGATCTTCCGCCCCGGTTTCAGCACTGCCGCGGCGGTGTCCGACATTTCCGGCCGCGGCGTCGGCATGGACGTGGTGAAGACGCGCGTGGCCGAACTGGGCGGCACCTTGCAGGTGCGCTCGCAGCTGGGTCACGGCAGCGAACTGGAGCTGACCGTGCCGCTGACCCTGGCGGTGCTGCGCGTGCTGATGGTGCGCGTGGACACGCGCCTGTTCGCGTTGCCGATGGGCAATGTGGAGGAAGTGTTCGAACTCGACACGGGCCAGGACTGCCTGCTGGACGGCCGGCTGGTCGCTCGCCAACGCGGCCGCGCGCTGCCGCTGCTCGACCTGGCCGGCTGGGCCGGCGTGCCGGTGGCGGCGGGCCGCCACGTGGTGGTGCTGCACATCGGCCACCAGCGCCTCGGCTGCCTGGTGCACGAAGTGCTCGGACGCGAGGACGTCATCGTCAAGCCGCTGGGGCCGCTGTTCGACGGCGTGCCGGGCATCGCCGGGGCCACCGTCACCGGCGACGGCCGGCTGGCGCTGGTGATGGACCTGGCCGGCCTGGTCGGCGACGACGGGCAACTTTCCGCTTCGCTGCAACTGACCGGCTGATCGGCATGGATCTGGTAAGCATCATCGGCACCATTCTCGCCTTCGTGGTGATCATCCTCGGCACCGTGCTGAAGGGTTCCACCGTCGGCGCGCTGTGGAATGCGGCGGCGTTCGTGATCGTGTTCGCCGGCACCGCCGCCGCCTTGCTGGTGCAGACCCAGGGCAAGGTGCTCAAGCACGCATTCCGGATGCTCTCGATGATCTACCGGCCGCCGCAGCACCAGCCGGGCGACCTGATCAGCCGCATCGTCGGCTGGAGCGAGATCTCGCGCCGGCAGGGCCTGCTCGGGCTGGAGCCGCAGATCGAGGCGGAGCCCGACCCGTTCGTCAGCAAGGGGCTGCAACTGCTGGTCGACGGCGGCGAGCCGGAGGCGATCCGCAGCGCGCTGGAAGTGGACCTGGAAACCCGCGAGGCGATCGACCTGGCCGGCGCCAAGGTGTACGAGATGGCCGGCATCTACTCGCCCACGCTGGGCATCATCGGCGCGGTGATGGGACTGATGGCGGTGATGCAGAACCTGGCCGACCCGAGCAAGCTCGGCCACGGCATCGCCGCGGCGTTCGTGGCCACCATCTACGGCGTGGCGCTGGCCAACCTGTTCATGCTGCCGATGGCGGCGCGGCTGAAGGGGCTGATCAGCAAGCAGACGCAGATGCGCGAGATCCTGATCGAGGGCCTGGTATCGATCGCCCAGGGCGACAACCCGCGCCAGATCGAGGCGCGCCTGCAAGGTTACCTGGCATGAGACGGCACAAGCACGAGGAGCACCAGAACCATGAGGCCTGGGCGATTCCCTACGCCGACCTGATGACCCTGCTGCTGGCGTTCTTCGTGGTGATGTACGCGGTCTCGGTGGTCAACGAGGGCAAGTTCCGGGTCATGTCCGAGTCGCTGATCGAGGCGTTCAACGGCTCCAGCCACGCCATCGCGCCGCTGCCGCCGACCCGGATCCGGCCGCACAACATCGCCCCGGCGATCGCCGCGCCGGCCGGGCAATCCGGTTCGTCGATCGTGCCGATCGCGGTGCCGATCCCGCCGCACCCGGTGCCGGCCAACGGCGGCAAGGGGCGCGAGGCGGGCCACCAGGCGAAGCCGCAGGAAACCCTGGGGCGCATCGAGGACCAGGTGCGCAAGGCGTTGCAGCCGCTGATCGACCGCAAGCTGGTGGTGGTGCGGCACAAGCCCGACTGGCTGGAAATCGAGATCCGCACCGACATCCTGTTCCCCAGCGGCGTGGCGCAGCTGTCGGATCCGGCCACCGCGGTGCTGCACGACCTGGCGGCGATCCTGGCCGGCTTCGGCAATCCGCTGCGGGTGGAGGGCTTCACCGACGACATGCCGATCAGCAACACGCTGTACCCGTCGAACTGGGAACTGTCGGCGGCGCGCGCGGCCAGCGTGGCGCGCCTGTTTTCCACCAGCGGGATCGCCCCGGCGCGGCTGGGCATCATCGGCTGGGGCGAGACGCGCCCGATCGCCGACAACGCCACCGCCGAAGGCCGCAACCAGAACCGGCGGGTGCTGGTGGTGGTGATGAGCGACCACCCGCCGGCACCGCGCGAGCACGCCGCCCCGGAAGGCGTCGGCGAGATCGCCGGCCTGGCGGCGCCGGCGACCGATATACTGCCCACCGTGCGCGTCGTCGGTGGCGTCGACGGCACGCCGGGCAAACCGGCGGACGCCGCCGGAACTTCCGCGCCGCCCCATGCCGCCGGAGGCGATGCCGGCGGCGCGCACCGGGTCGGCGCGGGCAAGTGACGCCGATGACCGCCTTCCCCGGCCATGGAGCAGAAACATGAATGCCGCCGCCCCCGCGTCCGCGACACATGCCCGGCACTGGTTGTCGTTCCGCATCGGTACGCAGCTGTACGCGGCGCCGCTGGACGAGGTCAGCGAGGTGATCCGCGACGGCGACCTGACCCCGGTGCCGGGCGCCGCGGCCGACCTGCTCGGCGTGCGGCATCTGCGTGGGCGCATCGTGCCGGTCATGGACGGTCGCCGCCGGCTGGGCCTGCCGGCGCTGCCGGCGGCCGACCCGGCCGGCGTGCGCGTGGTGATGCTGTCGCAGGCGGGGCAACGGGTCGGCCTGCGCGTGGATGCGGTCGGCGAACTGCTGTGCAGCGACGGCATCGAGATCGCGCCGCCGCCGCCGGGGCGCGCCAGCCGCGAGGACGACCCGGTCAGCGGCGTGCTGGCCTGGCAGGGCGGTTTCGTGGCCCTGCTCGACGTGCGCCGGCTGTGCCGGGCGGGCGACGGGAGCGGTCATGTGGCTTGAGCTCGGCGTGGGCGCGCTGCTGGCGCTGGCGCTGGCGCAAGCGGTGCTGCTGTTCCACGGCTGGCGCCAGCTGCGCGAGCTGCAGCGGCGCGTCGCCGAGCTGTCGCACGAGGCGGCCCACGCCTGCACCGATGTGCCGACCTCGATGCTGGTGACGGCGCTGGGGCAACTGCAGCGCCAGCTCGGCCGGATCGAACAGCAACCGCCGCCGACCCGGCAATCCTACGAACTGGCCCAGCGGCTGGCGCGCGAAGGCGCCGACGTGGAGCAACTGGTCAGCCGCTGCGGCCTGTCGCGCGACGAGGCGAAGCTGGTGCTGCAGATGCACGCGCCGACGGCGCTGGACCGGGAGTGAGTGAAGCGGAGCGAGAAGTGGGAGAAGCGCAAGGCGTGTCGCGTCTCCGCTCATTCCTCGCTGTTCAGCCCTGCTCCTCGGCCGCGTCGTACACCGCCGCCAGCACCGAGGCAGCCGCGGCGTAGAGCAGCGCCGGCACGTCCTCGCGCAGGCGCAGCGAGGCCAGCAGGGCGGCGATCTGCGGATCGTGATGCAGCGGCAGGCCCAGCACCTGCGCGCGCGCCAGCAGGGCTTCCAGTGCCTCGGGCGGCATCGGCTTGATCTCGGCCTGGTTGCCGCCGGCCAGCCGCAGGCTGACCCGCCGCGGAGACGGCGGCGTGTTCATGCGGTGGCCTGCAGCAGCACGGCGCTGTGCCGGCCCGGCGGTTGCGGCAGGCCGACCTGGCAGCTCAGCTGGTCGAGCAGCACGCCACAGGCGGCCAGCCGCTGGCGCAGCGGGCCGAACTGGCGCTCCAGCCGCTGCGCGGTTTCCGCCTGTTCGGCCCACAGCCGCACCGCCAGCCGCGGCTCGCGCAGTTGCAGCTCGCCCTGCAGCGGGCCCAGCGCGGGCAGGTCCAGCGCGAAACCGAGCGTCCAGCCGTGGCTGCCGTCGGCGGGGTCGACGCTGAACTCCAGCTGCAGTTGCAGCACGTCGCGGCCGCCCACGCCCTGCAACGGAATCTCGATCATCCAGGCCGGCAGCGGGCTGGCGCCGGCTTCCAGTTGGGCCACTTCCACCCGCGCCAGCGCCGCCTTCACGTCGCCGTGCAGGCGATCCAGCAGCGGTCCGACGCCGTCGTCGTCCGCCGCCAGCGGCAGCGGCAGCGGCAGCGGCACGCGTGGCTGCGCCTGCATGCCACGCTGCAGCATCGGCGGCGCGGCGTCGCTGCGGTTGGCCGGCGCCGGCGCCGGTGCACGCCGGTCGAGCAGCCCGGCCAGGCGCAGCAGCGCGCCCTTCCAGTCGTCCTCGGCCAGCGCCGCCAGGTTGCCGTGCGGGCTGGCCAGGCGGGATTCGAAGAACAGGCCGCTGCGGCTGATCGCCTCGCGCAGGCCTTCGCCGCGGGTGATTTCCGCGGGCGTGCGCAGCGATTGTTCGAGCAGGGCCAGTGCCGTGCGCAAGTCAGGCGGCAACTGGCGCAACACCGGCCGCTGCGCCAGCGCGCCCAGCGTGGCCAGCAGCGGCGCGTAGCCGTTCTGCTGCGGCAGGCGCTCGCGCAGCACGCGCTGGAAGGTGGCGTCGGCCGGATGCGACAGCACCTCCAGTTGCGGCTGCGCGCCCAGGCTCAGCACGCGCACCTGGAACTGCGCCGGCAACTGGCTGCCGGGCACTTCCGTCTCCACCGCGAGCGCGCCGATCTGCAGCACCAGCAGGCCTTGGGGGTTCACCCCCAGCGGCCGTGCCGACAGCACGCTGCCGATGCGCCAGCTTTGCGCGCTGGCGCCGGAAGCGGCACCGGCCCAGGTGAGGGCGGCCAGGCTGGTCGGTTGGATGATCAAGTCGGTTCCTGCACGCGGGCCGTTTCGGCGATCGGTTTCGTCCAGCAGGACATCGGCCGCGCGCGGGGGAACTTGAGCCGCATCCCCTGACGGGCGCGGCGGCCCGGACCCTAAAGCGATCGCGCCGGTGGCCGATAAGCCACTCGTCAGCGCCAACGAGTGCGCGTGGAGTGGCGGCATGGCCGGCAAACGAGCGGCGAAGCAGAAACAGGACGAGCGGCCAGCGGCGCCGGACGGCGTGGCCGCGGTGGTGCTGCCGGCCGACTGCCGCATCGCCGCCCAGGTCGCGCTGAAGGCGCAGCTGCTGGGCGTGCTGGAGCAGGGCGCCAGCGTGGTACTGGACGCCAGCGAAGTGGAACGTGTCGACACCGCGGCGCTGCAGCTGCTGGTGCTGCTGCGGCGCGAGCTGCAAGCGCGCGACGGCACGCTGGACTGGCGCGGCGCCAGCGAGGCTTTCAACGAGGCGGCCGGCCTGCTCGGCCTGGCACGGATTCTGGAACTGCCGGCCGCAGGGCCGGCCTGAACGAGGTGGCAGCATGGCAAAGATTCTTGCGGTGGACGATTCGGTTTCGATGCGCGGCATGGTGGCGTTCACCCTGCGCGGCGCCGGCCACGAGGTGGCCGAGGCCGAGAACGGGCAGCTGGCGCTGGACGTCGCGCGCGGCAGTTCGTTCGACCTGGTGCTGGCCGACGTCAACATGCCGGTGATGGACGGCATCGCGATGGTGCGCGAGCTGCGCGCGATGGACGCCTACAAGGGCGTGCCGATCCTGATGCTGACCACCGAGTCGCATACCGAGAAGAAGATGGAAGGCAAGGCGGCCGGCGCCACCGGCTGGCTGGTCAAGCCGTTCGATCCGGAGCAACTGCTGGCGACCGTCAAGCGCGTACTGGGCTGAGGAAACGCCGATGGCCGCGGTCGACCTGACTCAATTCCACAAGACCTTCTTCGAGGAGAGCCTGGAAGGGCTCGACGCGATGGAGGCGGCGTTGCTGGCGCTGGACTCGGGTTCGACCGACCACGAGCTGGTGCACACGATCTTCCGCGCGGCGCATTCGATCAAGGGCGGCGCGGCGACCTTCGGCTTTGCGGACGTGGCCGCGTTCACCCACGTGGCCGAATCGCTGCTGGAGGAAGTGCGCAGCGAGCGCCGCGCGGTGGACGGCGCGCTGATCGACCTGCTGCTGCGCTCGGTGGACTGCCTGCGCGCCATGCTGGCGCGCTCGAGCAGCGGCCAGCCGGCGGCCGACGCCGACAGCGAGGCGCTGCGCGGCGAGCTGGTGCGCCTGGTCAGCGGCGCGGCGGCGCCGGCGCCGGTCGTGGCCGCGCCGGAGGCTGCCGCGGTGGGCGGCTGGGACATCCGCTTCGTCGCATTGCCGCACCTGCTGCAGACCGGCAACGATCCGCTGCGGCTGTTCCGCGAGCTTGGCCAGCTGGGCCGGCTGGAAGTGCGTCGCGCCTTCGTGCTCGACAGCGCGCCGGCGCGGCTGGCCGAGCTCGATCCCGGCCAGTGCCATCTCGGCTGGGAGCTGCGCCTGCACGGCGCGGTGGCGCGCGGCGACGTCGATGCCGTGTTCGAATGGCTCGACGGCGACTGCGAGCTGGCCATCGAGGCGCTGGCCGGCGAAGCGCCGGCGGCCGTGGCGGCGCCGGCAGCGGTTGCCGCTCCCGCCGCGGCACTCGCGCCTGCGCCTGCGTCTGTCGCCACCGTGCCAGCGGCACGCGAGGCGACCGCCACCGCCGCCTCCGGCGAAGGCAGCTCGATCCGCGTGGGCATCGACAAGGTCGATGCGCTGATCGACATGATGGGCGAGCTGGTGATCACCCAGTCGATGCTCAGCGACATCGGCGAGAACTTCCAGCCCGCGCAACTGGAGCGCCTGCGTGAGGGCCTGCTGCAGCTCGAACGCAACACCCGCGAGCTGCAGGAGAGCGTGATGCGCATCCGCATGCTGCCGATCGGCTCGGTGTTCAACCGCTTCCCGCGGCTGGTGCGCGACCTGGAGCGCAAGCTCGGCAAGCAGGTGCGACTGGAGCTGCACGGCGAGCACACCGAGCTGGACAAGACGGTGCTGGAAAAGATCGGCGACCCGCTGGTGCACCTGGTACGCAATGCGATCGACCACGGCCTGGAACTGCCGGCGCAGCGCAAGGCCGCCGGCAAGCCGGAAACCGGCACGCTCAGGCTCAACGCCTACCACGAAGGCGGCAACATCGTGGTGCAGATCAGCGACGACGGCGCCGGGCTCAACCGTGCCGCCATCGTGGCCAAGGCGCAGCAGCGCGGGCTGCTCGGCGCCGGCCAGGAACCCAGCGACGCGGAGGTGGCCGAGCTGATCTTCCAGCCGGGCTTCTCCACCGCCGCGCAGGCCACCGACCTGTCCGGCCGCGGCGTCGGCATGGACGTGGTGCGGCGCAACGTGCGCGACCTCGGCGGCAGCGTCGGCGTGAGGAGCGAGGCGGGCAAGGGCAGCGTGTTCACCATCGCGCTGCCGCTGACCCTGGCCATCATCGACGGACTGGTGACCGCGGTGGGCCACGAGCGCTACATCGTGCCGCTGACCTCGATCGTCGAGTCGCTGCGGCTCGATGCCGCGGCGGTGCGCCGGATCGCCGGCGGCGGCGAGGTGTTCCAGTTCCGCGGCGAATACCTTCCGCTGATGCGCCTGCACCGCGCCTTCGACTGCGCCGACGCGATCACCGAGATCGAGCGCGGCATCGTGGTGGTGATCGAGGACGACAGCCGGCGCGTGGGCCTGCTGGTGGACGAACTGCTGGGCCAGCAACAGGCGGTGATCAAGTCGCTGGAGAAGCACTACCAACGGGTACAGGGCGTGTCCGGCGCGACCATCCTCAGCGACGGCTCGGTGGCGCTGATCGTCGACGTGGGCGGCGTGGTGCGGCTGGGACAGCGCAGCAAGGCCGCCTGAAGCGCGCCATTGCCGTGGCTGCGGCCACGGCGCGAAGCAAGACGCGAACGGAGCGGGTGCTTCCGCTGGCGATGGGTTCCGGCGCCTCTGCGCGCCGCCCCGCATGGCCGTTGTGGCCGGCGGGTTTCTTTTTCGAGGTTTGCGACATGTTGTCCGGAATACGCGGGTTCTTCGATCGGCTCAGCCTCAATGCACGGCTGGTCATGGTGGTGACGGTGGTCGTGCTGGGGCTGTCCGGCCTGACCGTGATGAATGCGCTGCAGAGCCGCGCCAGCCAGATGGACGGGCTCGAAGGCCTGCTGCGCAGCCAGATCGAGTCGGCGGTGTCGGTGGCCAACAGCTTCCACCAGCGCGCCGCCAAGGGCGAGTTCAGCGAGGCCGAGGCGCAGCAGCGGGCCCTGGCGCAGATCCACGACATGCAGTGGGACAAGGGCGCCGGCTACGTCTTCGCGTTCGACGACAACTACACCTTGACCGCGCACCCGGTGATGCGGGACAAGCTGGGCACCAGCGTGCGCGACATGACCGACCAGAACGGCAAGCCGATCTTCCAGGCGATGCACGACGTCGACATGAAGGACGGCCGCGGCGTGACCTACTACGACTGGCTCAAGCCCAGTACCGGCAAGGTCGTGGGCAAGCTCACCTATACCGAGCGCTACCAGCCGTGGGGCATGCACTTCGGTGCCGGCGCCTACTTCGACGACATCGATGCGCAGTTCCGCCACACGCTGGCGGCAAACCTGGCCAGGGCCGGCCTGCTGGGCCTGCTGGTGATCGGGCTGGTCTGGATATCGATGCGCAGTATCCGCCGCAGCATCGGCGGCGAGCCGGCTTTCGCCGTGGCCATGGCCACGCGCATCGCCGACGGCGACCTCGGCAGCGACGACGGTGGCAAGGCCTTCGCCGCGGGCAGCCTGCTGGCCGAGCTGGTGCGCATGCGCGACCGGCTGACCGGCATCGTGGGCGAGGTGCAGCACGGTTCGCAGGCGGTGAGCAGCGCGGCGCAGCAGATCGCCAAGGGCAATGACGACCTGAGCCAGCGCACGCAGGAGCAGGCGTCGAGCCTGGAGGAGACCGCCGCGTCGATGGAGCAGATGACTTCCACCGTGAAGCAGAACGCGGAGAACGCCGGCTACGCCAACCAGCTGGCCAGCGGTGCGCGCGAGCAGGCCGAGCGCGGCGGCGAGGTGGCGGCGCAGGCGGTGGCGGCGATGGGCGAGATCGACGCCTCCAGCCGCAAGATCGCCGACATCGTGGGGCTGATCGACGAGATCGCGTTCCAGACCAACCTGCTGTCGCTGAACGCGGCGGTGGAGGCGGCACGCGCCGGCGAGCAGGGCCGTGGTTTCGCGGTGGTGGCCAGCGAGGTGCGCAGCCTGTCGCAGCGCAGCGCGGCGGCGGCGAAGGAGATCAAGGGCCTGATCAACGAGAGCGTGCAGCGGGTGCAGGCCGGCAGCGTACTGGTGGACCAGTCCGGCGCGGCGCTGGCGGGCATCGTGGACAGCGTGAAGAAGGTCACCGACATCGTGGCGGAGATCGCCGCGGCCAGCCAGGAGCAGTCGGCCGGCATCGACCAGGTGAACCGCGCGGTGATGCAGATGGATGAGGTGACCCAGCAGAACGCGGCGCTGGTGGAAGAGGCTGCGGCGGCGGCGCGGGCGATGCAGGAACAGGCCGACGAACTGCGGCGGCAGGTGGCGTTCTTCCATCTGGACGGCCACGCGGGCACGCCGGCAGTCGCGCCCGCCGCGCCGAGCGCGCGCGTGCTGCCGATGCCGTCGCGGCCGTCGCGACATGCCGGGCCGGTCGCCGCCGTCGCGGCGGCCGACGGCTGGAACGAGTTCTGAGCAGCGGCTTGCGCGTCGTCGCGTCGGCGCGGCGACTTGCTCAAGTCCTCCCCGGCGGGGCCGATACAACATCGAGGCCGGGTGTCTGCGGACACTCATCACGAGGTAGACGATCCATGTACGAAAACAACGCGGCCACGGCGCCTACCGTGCAGCAGCTGACGTTCAGCCTGGCGGGCGAGGAATACGGCGTCGACATCCTGTCGGTACGCGAAATCCGCGGCTGGTCGCGGGTTACCCGCATCCCGCAGACCCCCGACTACCTGCTGGGCGTGCTGAACCTGCGCGGCGCGATCGTGCCGGTGATGGACTTGCGCCTGCGCTTCGGCCTGGCCCGCGAGAACTACGGCGACAGCACGGTGGTGATCATCGTGGCCGTCGCCGAGCGGTTGTTCGGCATCGTGGTGGATGCGGTGTCCGACGTGGTCGACATCGAGCCGGCGGCGATCAAGCCGGTGCCCGACATGGGCGCGATCGTCGACACGCGCTACCTGAAGGGCCTGGCCACCCATGTCGAGCGCATGGTGATGCTGCTGGACGTGGAGAAGCTCATGCGTCCGGAAGACGTTGAAACGCTGGACGCCGCGCTGACCGGCGTCCGGGATGTCGAAGTTGCCGCCTGATCCGATCCGGGAATCACGATGAACATCAAGAAATTCATGGCACGTTTCACCAAGTTGCCGACGCTGTCCGTCAAGGCACGCCTGGTCGGCGTGTTCGGGCTGCTCGGGCTGATGCTCGTGGCAGGCGCGGCGGTCGGCCTGGGCATGATGCAATGGCAGAACGAAGGCATGCGCCGCACCTACGAGGAAGCCATGGTGCCGGCCCAGCTGATGGGTGAGCTGCGCGCCAAGTCGCTGACCAACTTCATCGTGCTCGGCGAAGCGGCAGGGGCGATCGGCAAGCCCGAGCAGATCAAGCAGAAGGTCGCCGAGTCCGAGCGACTGCAGAAGGAGATCGGCGAGGTCAACAAGCGGCTGTCGGCGATCCCGATGAGCGCGGACATCGCCGCGAAGTACAAGGCCTACCGCGCCACCGACGCGGAATACGTGAGCGGTCTCAAGGACATCTACGACGCGCTGGCGCAAAACGACGAAGGCACCGGCGACCTGCTGGAAATGCAGGTGCGCCCGCAGCTGATGCTGGGCATGGACACCCTCAACAAGCTGATGCAGGCGCAGGGCGACGAGGTGAAGCAGATCTACCAGACCCAGCTCGGCCGCTACAAGACGGTGCGGGTGCTGGTGCTGATCGCGCTGATCGGCGGCCTGCTGTTCGCCTTGCTGGTGTCGACGTTGCTGGTGCGCTCGATCAGCGGCACGCTGGCGCATCTGGTCAAGGTGGCGCACGCCATCGCCGAAGGTCGGCTGGGCCATGCCATCAAGGTCAAGCGGCAGGACGAGCTGGGTCGGCTGCTGGATGCCTTCCGCGCCATGGACGAGCGCCTCGGCGCGATCGTGAACGAGGTGCGCCAGGGTTCCGACGCGGTCAACAGCGCGGCGCAGCAGATCGCGCGCGGCAACGACGACCTCAGCCAGCGCACGCAGGAGCAGGCCTCCAGCCTGGAGGAAACCGCCTCGTCGATGGAAGAGATGACGTCCACCGTGAAGCAGAACGCGGAGAACGCCAGCCATGCCAACCAGCTGGCCCGCGGCGCCCGCGAGCAGGCCGAGCGCGGCGGGGAGGTGGCCGGCAAGGCGATTGCCGCGATGGGCGAGATCGACGCCTCCAGCCGCAAGATCGGCGACATCGTGGGGCTGATCCAGGAGATCGCGTTCCAGACCAACCTGCTGGCGCTGAACGCGGCGGTGGAAGCGGCGCGTGCCGGCGAGCAGGGCCGCGGCTTCGCGGTGGTGGCCAGCGAGGTGCGCAGCCTGGCGCAGCGCAGCGCCGGCGCGGCAAAGGAGATCAAGGGCCTGATCGCCGAAAGCGAGGAGAAGGTGCGCTGCGGCTCGGAGCTGGTCAACCAGTCCGGCAAGGCGCTGGCCGAGATCGTCGAGAGCGTGAAGAAGGTCACCGACATCGTGGCCGAGATCGCCGCGGCCAGCCAGGAGCAGTCGGCCGGCATCGACCAGGTCAACAACGCGGTGATGCAGATGGACGAGATGACCCAGCAGAACGCCGCGCTGGTCGAGGAGGCCTCGGCCGCGGCGCGCGCCATGCAGGAGCAGGCCGGCGACCTGTCCAGCCAGGTGGGCTTCTTCCACCTGGCCGACGATGGCGCAGCGGCGGAGGCGGCGCCGCCGGAGCGCGCGAAGGACGTGGCCAGGGCCACCGAGGCGGTGTTCGCCGCCGTGCGCAAGGCGCCCCCGCGCGCCGTCGCCGCCGAGGCGGCGGACGCCGGCGCCTGGAAGGAGTTCTGAGCATGCGCGCCGCCGTCGCCGGCACCAGCGAAGGCGATGTCGTCCCGGCGGATGGCGGCGCGGTGTCGCTCGGCGATGCGGAGTTCCGCTTCCTGCGCGAATTCGTCTACGAGCATTGCGGCATCGCGCTGGGCGAGCACAAGCGCCAGCTGGTGCAGGGACGCCTGGCGCGGCGATTGCGTGCGCTGGGCCTGCGCCACTTCGGCGCGTACTGCGAACTGTTGCGGCGCGACCCGCAGAGCGAGCTGGACAATCTCGCCAGCGCGATCAGCACCAACGTCACTTCCTTTTTTCGCGAGCCGCACCATTACGACCTGCTGGTCGACGAATTGTTGCCGCAGTGGCTGCAGCGCAAGCGCCGCGACGGCGACCGCCTCAGGATCTGGTCGGCCGGCTGTTCCACCGGTGAGGAGCCGTACGCGCTGGCGATGGTGCTGGCCGAGGCGCTGGAGCGCCCCGGCGCGGCAGGCCTGGACGCGAAGATCCTCGCCACCGACTTGTCGCCGCAGGCGCTGGAGACCGCGCGCAACGGCGTGTACCCGCTGGAACGGCTGGCCGGCATCAGCGACGAACGCCGGCGCCGCTGGATGCTGCGCGGCGCCGGCGAGTACGAAGGCTTTGCCTGCGTGCATCCGCGCCTGCGCGAGCTGGTGACCGTGCAGCCGTTGAACCTGCTGCACGAGTGGCCCATGCGCGGCCCGTTCGACGCGATCTTCTGCCGCAACGTGGTGATCTACTTCGACCAGCCGACCAAGCAGCGCCTGTTCCGCCGCTACGCCGCGCTGCTGCCGGCCGGCGGCCACCTGTTCCTCGGCCACTCCGAGTCGCTGCACGGCATCAGCGACGATTTCGAGCTGATCGGCCGCACCGTCTACCGGAAGCGCGGATGATGCCGGTGGTGACGGTCGACCGCCGGGCCACGCCCACGCTGCCCGAGGCCATGCCCGGTTTCGAACACCTGCGCCGGTTCTGGGATCCGACCCAGGGCCGCATGGTGGTGAAGGTGCTGCCGGGCGAGTTCTACGTGAGCGGCAGCGACGAGCTGGTCAGCACCGTGCTCGGCTCGTGCGTGTCGGCCTGCATCCACGACGCGGAGCGCGGCGTCGGCGGCATGAACCATTTCATGCTGCCCGAGCCGATGGGCGAGCGCGACAGCTGGTCGTCGGCCGTCGGCCGCGCGGCGCGCTACGGCAGCGACGCGATGGAGCAGCTGATCAACGCGATCCTGAAGGCGGGCGGCCAGCGCGCGAACCTGCAGGTGAAGGTATTCGGCGGCGGCCGCGTGCTGGCCCAGCTGAGCGACGTGGGCCGGCGCAACATCGACTTCGTGCACCGCTACATCGAGGCCGAGCGGCTGCAGCTGGCGGCGGAGGACCTCGGTGACGTCTACCCGCGCCAGGTGCAGTTCTTCCCGCACAGCGGCCGCGTCCGCGTGCGCCAGCTGCGTCGCAGCGACGACGTGGCGCTGGTGGCCGGCGAGAGCGGCTACCTCAAGCGTTTGGCAAACGATCCGATAAAGGGTGAGGTCGAGCTGTTCTAGCGCCGTGGTTCCGGCGCGGCGATCGACCGGGCCACCGTCGCGGGCGACGGGGCCGTGGCTGCATGGCAAGGTGAGCAATGGATAGAGTGCGTGTTCTGGTAGTCGACGATTCCGCATTGGTGCGCAAGCTGATGTCGACCATGCTTGCCTGCGATCCGGGTATCGATGTCGTCGGCACGGCGGCGGACCCGCTGATCGCCCGCGACAAGATCAAGCAGCTCAACCCCGACGTGCTGACCCTGGATGTCGAGATGCCGCGCATGGACGGGCTGACCTTCCTGGAAAACCTGATGCGGCTGCGGCCGATGCCGGTGGTGATGGTGTCGTCGCTGACCACCCAGGGCGCCGAGGTGACGCTGCGCGCGCTGGAACTCGGCGCGGTGGATTTCCTGGCCAAGCCGAGCAGCGACCTGGCCAGCAGTTTCGGCGAGCACGCGCTGGAGATCTGCGCCAAGGTCAAGCAGGCGGCGCAGGCGAAGCCGCGTGCACGCACCACGGTGCGCAAGCTGGACGTGGCGCCGCGCCTGTCGGCCGACGCGGTGCTGCCGCGCGCGCAGACCGCGGGCACGCGCGGCGGCAGCCCGATCATCGCGATCGGCGCCTCCACCGGCGGCACCGAGGCGGTGCGCGTCGTACTGGAGGCGATGCCGCCGGACGCGCCGCCGATCCTGGTGACCCAGCACATTCCTGCCGCCTTCAGCGGCCCGTTTGCCGCGCGCATGGACCGCTGCTCGGCGATGCGCGTGTGCGAGGCGCAGGACGGCCAGCCGATCCAGTCCGGCCACGCCTACATCGCGCCCGGCAGCCACCACCTGCTGGTGATGTGGGATGGCGCCAAGTACGTCTGCCGGCTGCACGAGGGCCCGCCGGTGAACCGGCACCGCCCCAGCGTCGACGTGCTGTTCCGCTCGCTGGCGGCCAGCGCCGGCGCCGCCACCATCGCCACGCTGCTCACCGGCATGGGCGACGACGGCGCGCGCGGCCTGCTGGAGCTGCGCCAGGCCGGCGCCGCCACGCTGGTGCAGGACGAGCCCAGTTCGGTGGTGTGGGGCATGCCAGGCGCGGCCTGGAAGCTCGACGCCGCCGCCGAGATGCAGCCGATCGACCACATGGCGGCGCGCCTGCTGGCGCTGGCCCGCCACTCTCATACCGGCGCCGGCGGCGCCTGACCTGCGGATACCGGATCATGTCATTCACTCCCGCTCTGTTGTTCCGACGCCGGCCCATGGGCTGGATCGCCAGCGCCGTCGCCCTGCTGCTGGCGCTGGCCTGGCACCCGGCCTGGCTGGCGCCGCTGCTGGTGGTCGCGCTGACCGCGGCGTGGGCGATGCCGGCACGGCCCGAGACGCCACCGGCGGCGCAGGCCGTCGCCGGCGCCCGTGCCGAGCCGGTGCGCGAGGCGCTGGAGGACGTGCGCGGCGCGCTGGTCGACGAGCTCGGCCACGCCACCCGCGAGCTGCACCAGGGCCTGGACCTGCTGCGCGACGCGGTGTCCGAGCTGGGCGGCGGTTTCGACGGCCTGTCCAGCAAGACCGCGCTGCAGCAGTCGCTGCTCAAGCAGATCATCGAGGTGCAGGACGGCGGCGTATCGGTGCAGGATTTCGCCGCGCGCACCGGCGACCTGCTGGAGCACTTCGTCGGCATGATCGTGCAGATGTCGCGCGAGAGCCTGCGCATCGTCTACCGCATCGACGGCATGGCGAAGGAGATGGATGCGGTGTTCGGATTGCTGCGCAACGTCAACACCATCGCCGAGGAAACCAACCTGCTGGCGCTGAACGCGGCGATCGAGGCGGCGCGCGCCGGCGAATCCGGCCGCGGCTTCGCGGTGGTGGCCGGCGAGATCCGCAACCTGGCCAGCAACTCCAACCAGCTCAACGAGCAGATCGGCGGCCACGTCGAGCGCGCGCGCGCGGCGATGGAGCAGCTGCGCGGGCTGATCGGCGCGATGGCCTCGCAGGATCTCAACGTGGCGCTGTCGGCCAAGGGCGGCATCGACGCGATGACCGCCCACGTCACCGAGAGCGACGCGCGCACCAGCGCGGTGGCCGACCAGGCGGTGGAGATCAACCGCGGCCTCGGCAGCGACGTCTCCACCACCATCCGTTCGCTGCAGTTCGAGGACATCCTGAGCCAGCTGATCAGCCAGACCCGCACTCGCCTGACCGAGCTGCAGGAAGTTACTGCCGAGTGCACCCGCGACATCGAGGAACTGGCCTGCGCCCCGCTGGAGGCCGATGCGCTGGAGGAACGCGCCCAGCGCGTGCGCAGCCGGCTGGCGATCCAACGCGAGAAGGCGCGCCTGCGCTCGCGCGGCCCGGCGCTGCAGAACACCATGGACGCCGGCGAAATCGAACTCTTCTGAGGATTGCCCCATGATCGTCCACCACGACAGCGAACTGGATTGCCTGACCCTGCAACTGGGCGAGCGGTTCGACTTCAGCATCCACCGCGATTTCCACGACGCCTGCCTGGGCAGCGGCAAGCCCGCGCGCAGCTACGTGATCGACCTGGGCGAGGTCACCGGGATGGACAGCTCGGCGCTGGGCATGCTGCTGCTGCTGCGCGAGCACGCCGGCGCCGACCGCGCCGACATCCGCATCGTCAACGCCTCCGGCGAGCTGCGCGGCACCTTGCGCGTGGCCGGCTTCGACAAGCTGTTCGTGCTGCACTGACGACTCGCCCGCGCGCGGCGGCGGACACGAAAAAGGCTCCTTGCGGAGCCTTTTCGCGTCATGCGGCCGGCTGCCTTACCAGGTGCGCACGTCGACCACGCTGACGGTGTAGCTGTCGATGTCCGGCTGGTAGCGGAACATCCGGCCCAGGTCGAAATGCACGGCGTCGCCGGGGGCGATGTTGGCGGTGCCGGCCGGCCAGCCCTGCTTGCTCTGCAGCACCTTGCCGCCGGCGTCCTTGACCTCGATGCGGACCTGCGCGGCCGAGGCTGCGGCGCAGTTGTTGACCAGCTCGCCGCGCAGGCTGAGGCGCGAGGCGGCGACGCCGGGCTTGAAATCCTTGATGGCGAAATCGCCGGGTGCGCAGGCCGCCTGGGCGGCCAGCGGGGCGAGCAGCAACACGGCGGAAGCAACGAGAGCCTTCATGGGGAAACTCCATCGAACAGTGGGGGAACCGCAACGCGGGGGACGGAACCACCCTCTATCGACGCCATCGCAAAGAACTTTAGCGCCGGGCCCGCCGGCTAAAGAATCCCGGCCGGCTGCCGATGATTTTCCATGCCCGCATCGAAGGCATGCATCGGGATGGCCCAAAACTCATGAAGACGCTCATCATTTCTGCCGCACTCCTGCTCGCTCCGCTGGTCGCCCAGGCCGACTGCAATCCGAAGGATTTCGCCATCAAGGATTTCAAGCCGGCGGTCAACAGTACCGGAACGTCGACCCGCATGAGCCTGCGCGGCGACCTGGTCAACAACTGCGCTGCGGCCTCGGCCGCGCAGATCCGCATCGACATCAAGGACGATTCCGGCTCCGTCATCCAGAGCAAGCAGGCATGGCCCGCCGGGACCTCCAACATCGCCCCCGGCGACGCCGTGCATTTCGACCTGGGCCGGCTGTTCCGCTATCAGTCCGGCATGAGCAGCTACACCGTCAGCGTGGTCGACGTGCGCACCTGGTGAGGCGCCTGCAGTCGTGACGCGAAGCGCTTCCGCAAGGGGTCTTTCGCGGGCGGGGCTCCGCCTCACTCGCCGCCTTGCTCGATGAACCACAGCCCGGCGAACAGTTTCGGGTCGATCGAGTAGCCCTCGGCGGCGCGGGCGAACAGCCAGGCGCCGGCCTCGCGGCGCGGTACCTCGTGGACCACGATGTTCTCGGTGTCGTCGCCGCCGCCGGGGCCGACCTTTTCCAGGCCCCGGGCGCGCACGAAGGTGATCATCTCGGTGCTCATGCCCGAGGACGACGGGCCGCAGTGGACGAACTCCACCCGCTGGCAGCGCCAGCCGGTCTCCTCCTCCAGCTCGCGCCGGGCGGCCAGCAGGGCGCTCTCGTCGGCCTGGCCGGCGAGGTCGCCGACCAGCCCGGCCGGCATCTCGATGGTGTTCTGCAGGATCGACACGCGGTACTGCTCGACGAACAGCACCTTGTCCTCAGGCGTCACCGCCAGGATGATCACCGCGCCGCCGGGATTGTTGCGCTCGGCGTATTCCCAGCGACCGCGCTTGCGCAGGCTGAGCCAGCGGCCTTCGTACAGGGTTTCCACCGGCGCGGCGGCGTCGGCGGGGATGCGGTTGGCGGAATCGTTCATCGGCGCTCGAGTGTGCGGCGGATATCGGCCGGCATCTTGAACGGTTCGCGCGGCAGCGACAACCGCTCGCCTCGCGCTACAGCCACTTCGCGCGCTTCAGGCCGAGGTAGATGCCGCCGACCACGCAGGCCATCACCGCGATGATCGCGGGGTAGGCCCAGGGCTGGCCGAGCTCGGGCATGTGGGCGAAGTTCATGCCGTACCAGCTGGTCAGCAGGGTCGGCGCGGCGAGCATCGCGGCCCAGCCGGCGAGCTTCTTCATCACCTCGTTCTGGCGCAGGCTGACCAGCGACAGGTTGACGTTGATCGCGGCGGTGAGCATCTCGCGCATCGCGCCGATCGCCTCGTTGACGCGGAAGGCGTGGTCGTAGACGTCGCGGAAGTACACGCGCAGCTCGTCGGGGATCAGGTTCGGGTGCAGCCGGATCAGCTGGTTGATGATGTCCTGCAGCGGCGCCACTGCCAGGCGCAGCGTCATCAGGTCGCGCTGCATGTCGTACAGGCGGCGTACCGTGCTGCTCTTGAATGTCTCGCCGAAGATGTCGTGTTCGAGTTGCTGCACCTCTTCGCGGAAGTCGCGCACGATCGGCAGCAGGTTGTCGACGATGAAGTCGAGCACGCCGTACAAGCCGTAGCTGGGGCCGTTCGCCAGCAATTCCGGCGCGTGTTCGCAGGTGCGCCGCGCCGGCGCGTAGGACTGCGAGGCGCCGTGGCGCACGGTGACCAGGTAACGCGGGCCGAAGAAGATGTGCGTCTCGCCGAACGCCAGTTCGCCGCCGATCAGCTGCGCGGTCTGCACCACCAGGAACAGCGAGTCGCCGTAGGTTTCCAGCTTGGTGCGCTGGTGCGCGGCGTGCGCGTCCTCGATCGCCAGGTCGTGCAGGCCGAACTCGTCCTGGATCCTTTCCAGCAAGGCCTCGTCCGGCTCGTACAGGCCGACCCAGACGAAGGTGTCCGGTTCGGCCAGCACGTCGCTGATCGCGTCGATGGTGACCTCGCCGATGCGGCTGCCGTCCTTGCGGTAGGCGATGCAGTTGACCACCATCGGCGGGCTGCTGGCTGGCGGTGCGCTCGGCGGCGTGATCGCATTCATGCGCGCATCATGCCCCGCGCGATGGGGCGGGGCAATTGGCTCAGCGGCGGCGCAGGCTCCAGGCCAGCGCCAGCCAGCACGGCAGGGCGAACAGCAGCCACGGCTGGTTCTGCTGCACGGTGCCGGGCAGCAGGTGCAGCAGCACGGCGGCCATGCAGGCCAGCAGCTGCAGCGCGATCGCGCCGTCGATCAGGCGCGAGGCGGCGAGGCCGTGGCGCGAGCGCCACAGCGTCGGCAGCAGCGCGAACGCGAGCGGGTTGAACAGCAGCAGGTTCGCGTTGGCCCACGCCGAATGATGCGTGGTCAGCGTCCACAACCCCAGCAGCAGCAGGCCGACCACGCCGGCGGCGAGCAGGAACGGCGTGCCGAGCAGGGCGCAGCCGGTGGGCCACATCCGGCGGGCGAGCACGATCAGCGCGGCCAGCAGCAGGCCGGCCAGGGCCAGCGGCAGGCGCAGGTCGGGCGCGGTCGGCGGCGGCGCCTGCAGCCGGTTCGGCGAGACGAGCTGCTCGTCCTGCACCAGCGGGCGCGTAGCGCCATGGCCGTCGTCGATGCGCACTTCGCGCAGCTGCGTCTGCAGCACGTCGGGCAGGAAGCTTTCCTGCCAGGCGTCCAGCGGCTGGTCGGCGTACGGCCCCAGGCCCAGATCGAGCAGCAGCATCAGCCAGGGCTGCGCGCTCATCAGCCGCACGGTCTGCTGGCGGTAGGTCATGTCGCCGGCATGCGCCTTCAGTTGCGTCGCCAGCATGCCGCCGAGTGCCTTGTCCAGCGCGTCGCGCACGCGGGTGGTGCAGTTGTCGACGTAGTAGTCGTAGGCGTAGCCGGCGTTTTCCGGGCGCAGGTTCCATAGCAGGAAGTCGCGCAGCGCAGCGGACTGCGCGGCCGTCAGCGCCAGCCGCTGGCGGGTGATCGAACGGCCAGCCTCGACGTAGTAGCGTTCGTCGGCATCACTGGGGGCGGCGTCCATCAGGTAGTGCATGCGCCCGCGGGCGAAGTTCAGCAGGAAGTTCTTCTCGTTGAAATCGAACACGCCGTAGTTGAAGTTGACCGCCTCGCCCGACACCGTGTCGCGCAGCTCGATCGCGTCGTGGCCGAAGCGCTCCCAGTAGGTTTCGCCCGGGCCGTAGGTGACCAGCGACACCTCGAGGTTGGCGCCCGGTGCGTTGGCGACGCCGGCATGGGCCGGCGAAAGCGCGGCCAGAACCAGCAGCGCGGGAAGCAGGAGCATGCGCCTGACCAGGCTCATGCGGCGCACCGGCAGGTGCGGGCGGGAACGCGCCCTGTCCACAGGAGACTTCCTTCGCTCGTGCGCGAGGGCTGTTCAGTCACGTGAGGGAAACGCATCGTGCACGGGGTGTGCTCCTACCGCTTCGCCACGCGGAACGCCTGCACGCGGCGGTCGTCGGCTTCGGTGACGTGGAACAGGTAGTCGCCGATGCCGACTTCCTCGCCGACTTCGGGCAGGTGGCCGAATTCGGCGGTGACCATGCCGCCGACGGTGTCGTACTCCTCGTCGGGGAAGTCGGCGCCGGTCTGCTCGTTGAAGTCCTCGATCGGGGTCAGCGCGCTGACCAGCCAGTCCCCGCCGGGCTGCGCGTGCATCAGCTCGGGCTCCACCTCGTCGTCGTGCTCGTCGTCGATCTCGCCGACGATCTGCTCCAGCACGTCCTCGATGGTGACCAGGCCGGCGACGCCGCCGTACTCGTTGACCACCAGCGCCATGTGGTTGCGGCTGAGCCGGAATTCCTCCAGCAGCACGTTCAGGCGCATCGACTCGGGGATCAGCACGGCCGGGCGCAGGATCGCGCGGATGTCGAAGTGTTCGGCAGCGCCGAAATATTTCAGCAGGTCCTTGGCCAGCAGGATGCCGAGGATCTCGTCCTTGTCCTCGCCGTGCACGGGAAAGCGCGAGTGGCCGGACTCGACCACGGCGGCGAGGATGTCGGTCAGCGGCGAGTCGGCGGCCAGCATCACGATCTGCATGCGCGGCACCATCACGTCGTCCACGCTCAGTTCGGTGACCTTGATCGCCCCCTCGACCATGGTGAGGGTGTCCACGGACAGCAGTCCGTTGGTCTGGGCGGAGCGCAGTTCCTCGATCAGTTCGTCGCGGTTGCGCGGCTCGCCGGAAAACATGTGGCCCAGTCGATCCCACCAGGTTCGGTGGGCCGGGCCGCTGGTACTGCCAGGGTCGTCGCTCATTACTCGTCGGGATTCAGCCCGAAACCGGGCGGAAGGCCGATTCTAGCGGAAAAAACGTGACGGTTCAGGCACAAGCGTGGTGGTCTTGCCCCTCCCCCTGCGTTGCAGGGGAGGGCGCCAAATGGCTCAGGCGTAAGGGTCGGCGATGCCCATGCCGGCGAGGATGCGCGTCTCCAGCGCTTCCATCGCCTCGGCCTCGGCTTCCTCGATGTGGTCGTGGCCGAGCAGGTGCAGCACGCCGTGGACGGTCAGGTGCGCCCAATGGTCGCGCGGCGCCTTGCCCTGTTCGGCGGCCTCGCGCAGCACCACCGGGGCGCAGATCGCCAGGTCGCCGAGCAGCGGCAGGTGCACCCCGGGCGGCAGCTCGGCGGGGAAGGACAGCACGTTGGTGGCGTAGTCCTTGCCGCGGTAGTCGCGGTTGAGCGCGCGGCCTTCGTCGGCATCGACGATGCGGATCGCCAGTTCGCTGCCCGTGCGCCGCTTCGCCCCGCGCAGCGCCGCCTCGACCCAGCGGCGGAAGCTGGCCGGCGCGGGCAGCCCGGCGCGCGGCACCGCGTAGCCGACGGCGAGCGTCAGCGGCGCGCTCATGCGCCGTCCTCGTCCTTCTGCTCGAAGGTTTCGTAGGCGCGCACGATCTTCGCCACCAGCGGGTGGCGCACCACGTCGCGGGAAGTGAAGAAGGTGAAGCTGATGCCGCCCACGCCGCGCAGCACCTCGATCGACTGGCGCAGGCCCGAGCGCGTGGTGCGCGGCAGGTCGACCTGGGTGACGTCGCCGGTGATCACCGCCACCGTGCCGAAGCCGATCCGGGTGAGGAACATCTTCATCTGCTCGACGGTGGTGTTCTGCGCCTCGTCGAGGATCACGTAGGAATCGTTCAAGGTGCGTCCGCGCATGTAGGCCAGCGGGGCGATCTCGATCACGTTGCGCTCGATCAGCTTGGCCACCTTCTCGAAGCCGAGCATCTCGTACAGCGCGTCGTACAGCGGGCGCAGGTAGGGATCGACCTTCTGGCTGAGGTCGCCGGGCAGGAAGCCAAGCTTCTCGCCGGCCTCGACCGCCGGGCGCACCAGGATCAGCCGCTGCACCCGGTTCGCCTCCAGCGCCTCGACCGCGCTGGCGACGGCCAGGTAGGTCTTGCCGGTGCCGGCCGGGCCCACGCCGAAGTTGATGTCGTGGCTGGCGATCGCGTGCAGGTAGCGCGCCTGGTTCGGGCCGCGGCCCTTGATCACGCCGCGCTTGACCTTGATCGCCACTTCCTGGGCACCCTCGGCGGCGGCCTCGGTGATCGCGTCGATGCCGGATTCGGCCAGTTGCAGGTTGATCTTCGCCCCGGTCAGTGCCTCGTCTTCGGTGACGGCATACAGCGCGCGCAGCACCTTCTCGGTGGCCTTGGCCGGGGCGTCCTCGCCGATCACCTGGAAGATGCTGCCGCGGTGGTTGATCTCCACGCCGAGGCGCAGCTCGACCTGGCGCAGGTGCTCGTCGAACGCCCCGCACAGGTTGGCAAGGCGGGCGTTGTCTTCGGGATCGAGGGTGAAATCGCGCTGGTTGAGGCCGTTGGTCATGGGATCTCGATGTGGCATGGGTGGTGCGCGGGAGCGCGCTTCGCGCGCGATGTTCTCCTTGCGGGATCGGCCGGAGCATCGCGCATGGCGCGTGCTCCTACGCAGCCACGTCGTCCGCAGGCTTGACGCGCCCGCGCAGCGAATTGCTCATCGCGTCGGTGATCACCACGTCGATGAACTGGCCGATCATGCGCGCGTCGCCGGCGAAGTTCACGTAGCGCATGTTCTCGGTGCGGCCGCTGAGTTCGTTCGGGTTGCGCGTGCTGGGCTTTTCCACCAGCACGCGCTGCACCGTGCCGACCATCGCCTGGTTGATCCGCTTCGCGTTCGCGTTGAGCGCGGCCTGCAGGCGTTCGAGGCGCTGGTGCTTGACCGCCATCGGCGTGTCGTCGGCGAGTTTTGCCGCCGGTGTGCCGGGGCGGGCGGAGAAGATGAAGGAGAAGCTCTGGTCGAAGCCGACGTCGTCGACCAGCTTCATGGTCTTCTCGAAATCCTCGTCGGTCTCGCCGGGGAAGCCCACGATGAAGTCGGAACTGACGCAGATGTCCGGGCGCACCGCGCGCAGCTTGCGGATCTTCTGCTTGAACTCCAGCGTGGTGTAGCCGCGCTTCATCGCCGAAAGGATGCGGTCGGAGCCGGCCTGCACCGGCAGATGCAGGAAATTCGCCAGTTGCGGCACGTTGGCGTAGGCCTCGATCAGCGAGTCGGAGAACTCCAGCGGATGCGAGGTGGTGAAGCGGATGCGGCCGATGCCGTCGATCTGCGCGATCGCGTGGATCAGCACGGCGAGGTCGGCGATGCCGCCGTCGTGGGTGGGGCCGCGGTAGGCGTTGACGTTCTGGCCCAGCAGGTTCACCTCGCGCACGCCCTGTGCGGCGAGCTTGGCCACTTCCACCAGCACGTCGTCGAACGGGCGGCTGATTTCCTCGCCGCGGGTGTACGGCACCACGCAGTAGCTGCAGTATTTCGAGCAGCCTTCCATGATCGAGACGAAGGCGGTCGGGCCTTCGGCACGCGGCTCGGGCAGGCAGTCGAATTTCTCGATCTCGGGGAAGCTGATGTCCACCTGCGGCTTGCCGCTGGCGCGTTGCGCCTCGATCAGCTGGGGCAGCCGGTGCAACGTCTGCGGGCCGAACACCAGGTCGACGTAGGGCGCGCGCTTGACGATCGCCTCGCCTTCCTGCGAGGCCACGCAGCCGCCGACGCCGATCAGCACCGGCTTGCCGTCCTTCTTGTGCTGCTTCCAGCGGCCGAGCTGGCTGAAGACCTTTTCCTGCGCCTTTTCGCGGATCGAGCAGGTGTTGATCAGGATCACGTCCGCCTCGGACTCGTCCTGGGTCAGCTCCAGCCCGTGCGAGGCCTTCAGCACGTCGGCCATCTTGGCCGAGTCGTACTCGTTCATCTGGCAGCCGTGGGTCTTGATGAAAAGTTTGCCGCTCATGCGCGTGGGATACCGTGGTGCGTGAAGGTCGGATGGGCGATCCGATGAGCCGCGCAGTCTACCCCCGCGCAGGCGTGCCTGCCAGATCAAGCACTTGCGGGACCGACGGGGTGGGTGCGCGCCACCGCTCCGGCAACCGCCGCCGGGTCGGCGGGTGCGGCCCGCTCCGCAAAGGCCGTGGAATGAGAAGTGCGCACTTGGCGCCGCCGGCGCGTGGCGGCACACTGCGCCCCATGTTCGGCGTCGCAAGCCAAGGGGGAAGCGCCGATCGGCCTGCCGGGGGCTTCCCAACACGCCTGATCCTTTGCGGGGTCGCGTTCGGCTGCGCGTTGCTGTGGTGGCCGGCGGCACGCGCCGGCGTGCTCTACCGGTGCTCCGGCGCCAGCGGCGAGACGGTGTTCAGCAGCAGCAAGGCCGGCTATCGCGGCTGCAAGGCGATCAGCAGCTACGCCGCGCCCGCGCCGCGGCGGCGCGTACCGCCGCGGGCGACGCTGAACCGGGTGGCCGGTTCGGCCGCGACCACGGCGCGCAGCCTTGCGCCGAGCGGTACCGAGACGACCTCGTTGACCGGCGTGCGCGGGACGGTCGAGACCAGCGCTCGGCGCATAGGCGAGTCCCCGGCGGAACAGACTTCGCTGGCCGCGGTGCAGGGCTCGGCCGTGAGCGACGCGAAACGGCCGCAGGCGGCTGCCGGCAAGCCCGGCCAGTGGAGCTACCGCGAATCGCCGGCGGCCGCGGCGGTGGACAACCCGGCAGACAGGGTTCTGCGCGGCGCGGTGTACCGCGTCGTGCGCGCGGACGGCAGCGTGGAATACACCAACTTGCCGCCAGCCGGCGGCAGGGATCACGCGGTGACCATGCTGTTCACCTATATCGCCACCTGCGCCGCGTGCAACCTGCATTCGACGATCCGCTGGGGCAGCGTGTCGCTCAACCTCACCGCGTATGCGGACACCATTCGCGCCGCCAGCGTCGAGTACGGCGTCGACGAGGCGTTCCTGCGCGCGATCATCCACGCCGAGAGCGCGTTCAATCCGCGGGCGCTGTCGCTCAAGGGCGCGCAGGGGCTGATGCAGCTGATGCCGGGCACGGCCAGCGACATGGGCGTGCTGGACGCGTTCGACTCCGACCAGAACATCCGCGGCGGTGCGCGCTACCTGGGCCTGCTGCTGCGCGACTTCGACGGCAACGAGCGACTGGCCGCGGCTGCCTACAACGCCGGCCCCGGCGCGGTGCAACGCTACAAGGGCGTGCCGCCGTACGCCGAGACCCGGGTCTACGTGGAGCGGGTGGACACCTTGCGCAAGCGCTATGGCGCAGCGATCCATCCGCCGCTGGCTTCGCGCGGGCCGGGTTGATCCCTCGCTGTCAGCCGTCCGGCATGCTGCCGGCGCTCATGGCGGGGCGCTGGACGGGAGTGACGTCGAGGTGGAACGGGGTGCCGTTGCGCAGCCCGGAGATCGTCACCGTGCTGCCTGGCTTGAGCGCCGCCTCGCGCCGGCGCAGGTCGGCCGGGTCGAGGATGTCGTCGGTACCGAGGCGCAGCAGGATGTCGCGCGGGCGGATGCCGGCCAGCGCGGCCGGACTGCCGGGATAGACCATGGTGACCAGGGCGCCGCGCGCCGCTCCCGGCAGGCCGCCGTTGGCGGCCACCGGCACGAACGCGTAGTCGGCGCCGAGCCAGCCGCGTACCACGTGGCCGGTGGCGATGATCTGGTCCAGCACCTTCTTGGCGGTGGTGACCGGAATCGCGAAACCGATGCCTTCGGCGCCGGCGGCCTTGCCGATCAGCAGGGTGTTGATGCCGACCAGTTCGCCCTCGGCGTTGACCAGCGCGCCGCCGGAGTTGCCCAGGTTGATGGCCGCGTCGGTCTGGATGAAGTCCTCGGCGCTGGAGCTGTTCAACTGGCGGCCGATCGCGCTGACGATACCCATGGTGACGGTCTGGTTGAGGCCGAGCGGGTTGCCGATCGCCAGCACCACGTCGCCCGGACGCAGTGCCTGTCCGGCGATGTGGATCACCGGCAGGTTGCTGGCGTCGATCTTCAGCACCGCCAGGTCGGATTCCTCGTCGGCGCCGACCAGGCTGGCCTTGGCGATGCGGCCGTCGTACAGCAGCACCTGGATGTCGGCGGCGTGCGCGATCACGTGGTTGTTGGTCAGCACGTAGCCCTGGCCCCGCGCACTGACGATGACGCCGGAGCCGAGGGTCTGCTCGCGGTGCTGGAAGGTGGTGGGCTGGCCGCCGAACAGCTGCTGCAGCAGCGGGTTGTCGTACATCCGCACGGCCTGCTCGGTGACGATCCGGTTGGCGTAGATGTTGACCACCGACGGCGCCGCGGCCGCCACCGCGTCGGCGTAGGAGACCGGGCCGTTGCCGACGCCGTGCTGGCTGGCCGGTGGGGGTGTCGGCGTGGATAGCCCGAAGCGTTCGCGCAGGCGCTCGCCGCTGCCGGGCCAGAACAGGCCGACCACGAAAGCCATGGCCAGGCCGAGGACGGCGAAGCGCGCGATGAAAAGGAGCGTGCCGGCGGCATGTTTCATGTCGAAAAGAAGGTCCCGGCGATCATGGCGAGTGTTGCGGCGGCTGGACTTCGCCGCGATGCGGTTTATTGTACGGGGCGGGGCCTGACGCTACACTAACGCGATTTTTGCGGGGTCCCAAACCCCTCCTGGCATGACATCGCAAGTACCGGAGAGCCTGATGGCGAACGAAGTCGTCGATCATGGCCGCCGCCGTTTCCTGACAGCAACCACCGCGGTGGTTGGTGGCATCGGAATCGTGTCGGCGGCTGTGCCCTTCATCAAGTCGTGGGAACCCAGCGCGCGCGCCAAGGCCGCTGGCGCTCCGGTCACCCAGTCGCTGGCCAAGATCGAGGCGGGGCAGATGCTCACCGTCTCCTGGCGCAGCCTGCCGGTGTTCGTGCTCAACCGCACCAAGGCGCAGCTCGCCACGCTGCCGATGGTCGACTCGCGCCTGGTGGATCCCAAGTCCGACGGCGTCTCCGCCGACCAGCAGCCGAAGTACGCACAGAACGAGGCGCGCTCGATCAAGCCGGAGTGGCTGGTGGTGATCGGCATCTGCACGCACTTGGGCTGCGTGCCCGACTTCGTGCCGGAGATCAAGCCCGAGCCGTTCGACCCGGACTGGAAGGGCGGCTTCTACTGCCCCTGCCACAAGTCGCGCTACGACCTGGCCGGCCGCGTCTACGCCGGCGTGCCGGCGCCGAAGAACCTGCCGGTGCCGCCGTACCACTTCATCGACGACAACACCATCCAGATTGGCGTGGATCCGAAGGAGGCTGGCTAATGGCCAACGTATTCACGAACATCGGCGACTGGGTCAACGAGCGCGCCCCCGGCATGATGCCGATGTATCGCGCGCACATGACCGAGTACTACGCACCGAAGAACTTCAACCTCTGGTACTACTTCGGTTCGCTGGCGCTGCTGGTGCTGGTCAACCAGATCGTCACCGGCATCTTCCTCACCATGAACTACAACCCGAGCGCGGCAGGAGCCTTCGCCTCGGTCGAGTACATCATGCGCGACGTGGAGTGGGGCTGGCTGATCCGCTACATGCACTCCACCGGCGCCTCGCTGTTCTTCGTGGTGGTGTTCCTGCACATGTTCCGCGGCATCATGTACGGCTCGTACAAGAAGCCGCGCGAGCTGGTGTGGCTGCTCGGCATGCTGATCTTCCTGGTGCTGATGGCCGAGGCCTTCATGGGCTACGTGCTGCCGTGGGGCAACATGTCGTTCTGGGGCGCCAAGGTGATCATCTCGCTGTTCGGCACCATTCCCTACATCGGCAACTCGCTGGTGGAATGGATCATGGGCGACTTCCTGCCGGCCGACGCCACGCTGAACCGCTTCTTCGCGCTGCACGTGATCGCGCTGCCGATCGTGCTGCTGCTGCTGGTGGTGCTGCACATCGCTGCACTGCATGAAGTGGGTTCGAACAACCCGGACGGCGTGGAGATCAAGAAGGGTCCCAAGGGCAACCGCTGGGATGCGCTGAAGCCGGCGGACGGCATTCCGTTCCATCCGTACTACACGGTGAAGGATCTGGTCGGCGTGGGCTTCTTCCTGCTGATCGCCGCGTTCATCATCTTCTTCGCACCCACCTTCGGCGGCTGGTTCCTGGAGCACGACAACTTCATCCCGGCGAACAACCTGGCGACGCCGTCGCACATCAAGCCGGTGTGGTACTTCACCCCGTTCTACGCGATCGTGCGCATGATCCCCTCGTTCCTGGGCTCGGCCGTATGGGGCGTATTGGCGATGTTCGGCGCCATCGCGGTGCTGTTCGCGCTGCCCTGGTTCGATCGCGGCAAGGTGAAGTCGATCCGCTACCGCGGCACCGGCTTCAAGGTGGCGCTGGGGCTGTTCGTGCTGTCGTTCATCGCGCTCGGCGCGGTCGGCGCGGGCATCACCGCCGAGGTGATCCCGGCCTGGTTCGGCGACGTCGACGTGACGTTCTGGGAGAACCTGTTCGGCCGCGTGATGACGGCGATCTACTTCGGGTTCTTCGCATTCCTTTGGGCCTACACATACTTCGGCTGGGAAAAGACCAAGCCGATTCCGGAACGGGTGACGACGCATGACTAAGCGGCAGCTGCTAATGAAGCGGTACATCTTCCCGGTGGCGTTGGCGTTCGCTCTGGTCGTCGGCAGCGTGTCGGTGCAGGCTGCGGAAGGCGGCCTGCCGCATGCCGGCACCAACGTGCAGGACCAGGCCTCGCTGCAGCGCGGCGCCAAGCTGTTCTTCAACTACTGCGTCGGCTGCCACTCGCTGAAGTACATGCGCTACGAGCGGATCGCCAGCGACCTGGGTCTGTCCGAACAGGACGTGATGCAGAACCTCAACTTCACCGGCGCCAAGTTCGGTGAGACCGTGGTTTCGCACATGCCGGAGGCCGACGCCGCCAAGTGGTTCGGCAAGGCTCCGCCGGACCTCTCGCTGGAAGTGCGCGCCAAGGGCGCCGACTGGGTCAATGCCTACCTCAACTCGTTCTACCTTGACCCGAGCCGGCCGGTAGGCTGGAACAACACGGTGTTCCCGAACGCGTCGATGCCGTTCCCGTTGTGGGAGCTGCAGGGCCTGCAGACCGCGGTGATGACCGAGGCCAAGCCGGGCGAGGACGCCAAGGTAGAGAAGCTGGTGCTGTCGCAGCCCGGCAAGATGACCCCGGCGCAGTTCCAGCAGGCCAGCCGTGACCTGACCACTTTCCTGGAATACGCTTCCGAGCCTGCGGCCCTGCAGCGACATCATTACGGCGTGTGGGTGCTGCTGTTCCTGGCGTTCTTCACCTTCCTGGCTGCCATGCTGAAGAAGGAATACTGGAAGGACGTCCACTGAGCAGCCTGGATGGCATTATCCGACTGCGGCGGCCACGAGCCGCCGCAGTCGTCTCACCGATGGGGAATCGAGCATGGTCCCAAGCGCCCGCTCACGCAGCGTACTGACGCTCTACACCACCGCCGATGACGTGCAATGTCATCGCGCCCGGCTGGTGCTGGCCGCCAAAGGGGTCAGCTATGAACGTGTACTGGTGGATCCGGCCAGGCCGCCGCAGGATCTGGTCGACCTGAATCCGTATGCCAGCACGCCGACCCTGGTCGATCGCGACCTGACCCTGTTCGACGCTTCGGTGGTCTGCGAGTACCTCGACGAGCGCTATCCGCACCCGCCGCTGATGCCGATCGATCCGCAGTCGCGTGCGCGCCTGCGGGTGGCCTCGGTGCGCATCGAGAAGGACTGGCTGACCGAGGTCGACATCATCCGCGCCGGCGGCAGGTCCGCGGAGGCGGCGCGCAAGCGCCTGCGTGGGCACTTGCTGTCCTCGGTGCCGCTGTTCAAGGCCGCGAAGTTCTTCCTCAATCCGGAAATGAGCCTGGCCGACTGCCTGGTGGCGCCGGTGATCTGGCGCCTGCCGTGGCTGGGCGTGGAACTGGGGCGGGAGGGCAAGCCGGTGATCGATTACGGCGAGCGTTTGTTCCACAGTCAGGGTTTTGCGCGCAGCATGACCGACCAGGAAAAGGCGATGCGGCAGATCCATGAGCAAGAATGAAGCGGTACCGATGAGCTCCAATCGTCCGTACCTGCTGCGGGCGATCTACGACTGGATCAGCGACAACGACCTGACCCCGTACGTGCTGGTCGACGCTGGCGTCGTCGGCGTGCAGGTGCCGCCGCAGGTGATCAAGAACGGCCAGGTGGTGCTGAACCTGGCGATGCGCGCGGTGGCGAACCTCGACCTCGGTAACGAGTGGATCAGTTTCCAGGCGCGCTTTTCCGGTGTCAGCCAGGCGATCCGGATCCCGGTGCAGGCGGTGCTGGCGCTTTACGCGCAGGAAAACGGCCAGGGCATGATGTTCCCGGCCGAGGAGGAGGGCGGCGACACGCCGCCGTCCGCCCCCGAGCCCGGCGACGGCACGCGGGTATCGGGTACCGACAACGTCGGCGGCGACAAGCCGAAGCGCAGCACGCCGCACCTTCGCGTGGTCAAGTAGGAGCCGGTTGCGGCGTCCGGCGGATGCACGGAACGCCGTCGCTGCTCAGTTCAACCGTTTGCGCGGGCGCAGTGGCACCACGTTGTCGGGTGACGTGGCCTCGGCGTTCCGTGCGGCAGTCTCTTCGTGTGGCAGCAGCTCGATCGTGGGCAGGCTCAGGCTGCTGAGCGCTTCGCCGATCATCCACAGCCGCCCCGGCTCGCGGTCGTGGCCATCGATGCTAACCTCGAAGCCGTAACAGCGCTCGATCCGGCGCAGGCCGTCGACGCGGCGCAGGCGAACGGCGCGCAGGCCGACGGTCTCGTCGAGCAGCTGCAGGCCGTGTTGCCGGCATTGCCGGCGTGCCTCGCGCACGGCGCGTTCGCGTGCCGTGCTGAGCTGCAGCCACAGCCCGGCGACGGCGACCAGCGCCAGCAGCAGCAACAGATTGGAAAGGTCGCTCATCCCCGCAGTGTGTGGGCGCGGGCAGGCAGGCGCAAGCGGGACTTCAGTCCAGGCGCAGGCGCAGCGACAGGTCGACGGCGCGCACGTGCTTGGTCAGTGCGCCGACCGAGATGAAGTCGACGCCGGTGCTTGCGTAATCGCCGATCGTGCGCAGGTCGACGTTGCCGGATGCCTCCAGCGGCACGCGGCCGGCGGTACGCCGCACCGCCTCGCGCATCTGCGCCGGTTCGAAGTTGTCCAGCATGATGCGATCCACGCCGGCCTGCATCGCCTGCGCCAGCTCGTCGAGGTTTTCCACTTCGACTTCGAGCAGCAGATCCGGGTGCAGCCGGCGTGCCGCCTGCACCGCGGCGGCGATGCCGCCGGCGGCGATGATGTGGTTTTCCTTGACCAGGATCGCGTCGTACAGGCCGATGCGCTGGTTGTGGCCGCCGCCGCAGCGCACAGCGTACTTCTGTGCCAGGCGCAGCCCGGGAATGGTCTTGCGCGTATCCAGCACGCGCACTGCGGTGCCGGCGACGGCGGCGACGTACGCGGCGGTCACCGTGGCGGTGGCGGACAGCAGTTGCAGGAAATTCAACGCCGAGCGCTCCGCGGTGACCAGCGAACGAGCGTGCCCGGACAGCCGGCAGATCACCGTGCCGGGAGCGACCCGGTCGCCGTCGCGGACCTGCCAGTCGATCCGCACGGCAGGGTCCAGCCGGCGGAAGCAGGCGTCGAACCATGGCGCACCCGCGATCACCGCCGCATCGCGGCAGGTCAGTTCGGCGCGGGCCCTGGCGTCGGCCGGCAGCAGGCCCGCGGTGGCGTCGCCCGGGCCGAGATCCTCGGCAAAGGCGCGTTCGATATCGGCGGCGATCTGCGCGGCGTCGGGCGGCGCGAAGGATGAGGCTCCGCTCATTCGGTGGTCGTGTCCGCCGGCGGCGTGGTGCCGGGCTGACTCAGCTTGTCGACGATCGCGCTCATCGCGCGGTCGAACAGCGCATTGGCGGCAAGCATGCGGGCATGGCCATCGGTGATCAGCACGGTCAGTTCCCGCGGCGAATAGTCAGCCACCTTCAGTCCGCGCCGGTTGACGAACAGGTAGCGGCCGCTCATCGGGCTGATCCACGACAGCTTGGCGCGGGTCATCGGCTCGTCGGGCAGGCAGAATTCGAGCCAGGTGCCCGGCTGCAGCGCCAGCACCTGATGCCATTGCGGGCTGTCCAGCGGCGCCTCGACCAGATCCTCCTCGACGTTGTCCTGCGGCGTGGCGTCCTGCTCGATGACCGGCTGGATGCTGTCGGGGATTGCCAGCACCGCCGCGTCTTCGTCGGCGGCGGCCGCATCGGTGGCATCCGGCGTCTCGCCGAGCTGCTGTCGGTAGTAGGTGTGCAGCTGGCCCAGCAGGCGCTCGGTGTCCTGTTCCTGGAACGCCACGTTGGCCAGGCCCTGGCGCAACGCGCGCTCGATCCCGGGCAGCATCTGCCGCAGCGCATGCCGGCTTTCCGGTGTGCCCGCCGGCCTGGTGCTGGCGATGAAGTCGTCGACGAAGCGCAGTGCGCTCTTGAACTCGGGCGAGCTTTCGCCCTGGCGCAGCAGGGTCAGCACGAGGTGATTGGCCCAGGCGCGGGCCAGCACGCCGTGCACCAGCGGCGGCAGCTTGTGCTCGCCGATGCGGTCGAGGATCTCGCGGGCGGCACGCCGACGTGCCTGCTCGAGTTTCTCGCGGCCGCGGGTGGATTCGGCCACGCGCTGCTCGGCCAGCTCGGAGCGGCGCTTGTTGAGGTCCTGGAACTGCTGCAGGTCGACCAGCAGGCGCTCGAAGATGCCCATGTCGTCGTCGAAGTCGTGCAACAGCTGGTCGACGGTCGACTTCACCTTGTCGTACAGCCGGCGGTCGCGGTCGGACTCCTCCGACCAGCCCTTGGCCTGCTCGGCCAGGCAATCCAGCAACCGGCGCGCCGGGTGCTGGCGGTGCGCGAAGAGCTTGCGGTCGAGGATCGCAGCCTTGAGGTACGGGATCTGCAGCCGCGCCAGCATCACCTGCATCGCAGCCGGCAGGTTGCGGTCTTCCAGGATGAATTCGAACAGCATGCCGACCAAGTCGATGGTGTCTTCATCGATGCTGGCGACGTGGCTGGGCTTCTCGCCGCGCAGCGCGCCAAGCTGGGCCAGCAACTGGCCCTTCAGCTGGAGCACCTCGCGGCTGAGCGCGGCGGCGTCGTCCGGCTGTGCGTATGGCAGCGGCCCCGCGCTGGCGATCTGGCTTTGCAGCACGCTGAGCGCGCCCAGCAATTCGTTCGCCGACGGCAGCGGGCCGCTCGGCATCGCATGCATGCCGGCGACGGCAGGGCCGCGGCGCGCGCTGAACAGCGCGTGCAGGGTCTGCAGCAGGTCGCTGGGGATCTCGCCAGCCGCCTCGTCGGGCGCCTCGGCCGCCTGGCTGACGCTCTTCGCGTCGCCGCGCAGCACTTCGTGGCGCAGTTGCGGCAGCACGCCGGCGCGCACCAGTTCGGTGTTGATTTCCTGGTAGAGCTCTTCGAGCGACGACAGCACGTAGCGATCGAACAGTTTGTAGATGATCAGCTTGACCCGCATGTCGGCGCTGAGCTCGTGCAGCGCCTGGCGAAACGCCTGGGACAGGATCGCCGGCGCTACCGGATTGCTGGCGTCCTCGACCTTGCGGCCGCCGCAGATCACCGACAGGCGCTGGTTGACCGCGAACAGGTCGCGCGACAGGCGCGCGTCGTTCTTGCTGATCATGCTGGTGATGGCCAGCGATTCTTCCAGCTCGTTGTCGGCCACCAGCGACAGCTCGGCCGTGCCGAACGGCGACGCCGGGGCGCTTGGCGGCTGCGGATGGGCCAGCTCGCCGATGTTGCGGCTGATCGCTCCCAGGAAGCTGCGCTCCACCGACGGCCGGCGCTTGCGCACTTCGCGCATGCCGTCGAAGTAGTGCATCTGGGCGGCGTTGTTCTCGGCCTTTTCGGCCAGGTCGAACAACGCATCGTCGACATGCTCGAAGGCATTGCCGACCCATTGCTGCAGGCGCTTGCCGGCGATGCTGCGCACGGCACCCAGCAGTTCGCCGACGCGCTCGCTGGCAGGGTCCAGGCGCTGGCTCAGATGGATGACTCGGGATGGATCACTGGCTTCGTTCATCGCCAACCCCCTGAAACGTTGCAGCGCGCGATCCGGCCCGGGAGGGCGCCGCGCAAGTGTCGACGATAAGGCAAAGCGGGTGGCCGTGTCATGCGCCGGGCGCCCACCGGCGCTACCGGGCGGCCTCAGGCCGCGGGGAAGTCGGTCAGTTGGGCGGTGCCGATGCCTTCCTCGGGCAACATCACCGGGATGCCGTCCTCGACCCGGTAGATAACCTTGAGGTCGGTGGTGATCAGCCCCTCGCCGATCCGCCCGCGCACGGCGACGCCGGCCACGGTGTCGACCTTGCCGGCGCCGATGGCGTCGTTCAGCGCATCGAGCTCGCGCTTGCCCAGCGGGCGCACTGGCATTTTGCTGACCGGGCAGCACAGGATGTCGAGCAGACGCTTGTCCATGCTTGGATGTGCAGGGTGGGTAAAGCCCGTACAATAACCGTTTTTGGACGGCCGGGCCATGACAGGAACAAGCAGAGCGCCGCGCATCGGCATCGTGATGGGCTCGCGTTCGGATTGGGAAACCATGCGGCACGCGGCGGATCTGCTGACCGAGCTGGGCGTGCCGCACGAGGTGCGGGTGGTTTCCGCCCACCGCACGCCGGACCTGCTGTTCAGCTACGCCGAACAGGCGCCGTCGCGCGGCCTCCAGGTCATCATCGCCGGCGCCGGTGGCGCCGCCCACTTGCCCGGCATGCTGGCGGCGAAGACCCGCCTGCCGGTGTTCGGCGTGCCGGTGCAGTCGAAGGCGCTGAACGGGATGGACTCGCTGCTGTCGATCGTGCAGATGCCGGCCGGCATCCCGGTCGGCACCCTGGCGATCGGCCGCGCCGGCGCGGTGAACGCCGGCCTGCTGGCCGCCGCAGTGCTGGCACTGCACGACCCGGCGTTGGCCATGGCGCTGGACCACTGGCGCTCGCGCCAGACCCAGGCCGTGCTCGCGCAACCGGATCCACGCCAATGAGCGGGCGACGGCAACCCGTACTGGGCGTGCTCGGCGGCGGCCAGTTGGCGCGTATGCTGGCGTTGGCGGCGGCGCCGCTGGGCGCGAAGACGCTGGTGGTGGACAACGCTGCCGACGCCTGCGCGGGGCAAGTCGCGCCGCTGGTGGTGTCCGACTGGACCGACTACGCCGCGCTGGAGGCGTTTGCCGCACGGGTCGACGTGGTCACCTTCGATTTCGAGAACGTGCCGGCCGAGACGGCGCATCGGCTGGCCGCACGGGTGGCGGTGTTTCCGAACCCGCGCGCGCTGGCGGTGGCGCAGGACCGGCTGGCCGAGAAGACCCTGTTCCGCGAGTGCGGGCTGCCCACCCCGGATTTCATGACGGTGGACACGCGCGCGCAACTGGACCAGGCGCTGGCGGCGGTCGGCGTGCCGGCGATCCTGAAGACGCGCCGGCTCGGTTACGACGGCAAGGGCCAGTTCCGCCTGCACGAACTGGCGGACGCGGACGCGGCGTGGGCTGCGCTCGGCGCGTCCGCAGCGAAGCACGGCCTGATCCTGGAGGCATTCGTGCCGTTCGAGCGCGAACTGTCGGTGCTTGCCGTACGCGGCCGCGACGGCGATTTCCGCACCTGGCCGTTGACCGGCAACTGGCACGTCGATGGTGTGCTGTCGATGAGCCTGGCGCCGGCGCCGGACATCGAGCAGCTGCAGCCGCGCGCCACCGCGCTGGCCCGCACGCTGGCCGAACGGCTGGACTACGTCGGCGTGTTCGCGCTGGAGCTGTTCGTGAAGAACGGCGAACTGCTCGGCAACGAGATGGCGCCGCGCGTGCACAACTCCGGCCACTGGACCATCGAGGGCGCGCACACCAGCCAGTTCGAAAACCACGTGCGCGCTGTGCTCGGCCTGCCGCTGGGCGACACCGGCGCACGCGGCATGTCGGCGATGTTCAACTGGATCGGCGAGCTGCCGGACGCCTCGGCGGTGCTGCAGGCGGTCGACGCGCACTGGCACGACTACGGCAAGCAGGCCCGGCCGGGGCGCAAGGTGGGCCATGCCACCGTGCGTGCGCCCGATGGCGGGCAACTGGCCGCACGATTGTCCGGCATTGCCGCGGCGCTCGGACGCCAGGCGCAGGTCGCGCCAGTGCTGCAGGCGCTGGGCCGCGCGTAGGAGCGCACTCGGCGCAATCCCGCGGTTTTCATATCCCGGGCGGGAGTGCCCGAAAAAAAACGGAGCCGACGTCGGCTCCGTTTTTCTTAAGCATGGAATGCCGGGACTCAGGCCAGGTTGCCGGCCGCGAATTCCCAGTTCACCAGGTTCCAGAACGCTTCCACGTACTTCGGCCGGGCGTTGCGGTAGTCGATGTAGTAGGCGTGTTCCCACACGTCGGTGGTGAACAGCGGCTTGTCGCTGCCGGTGATCGGGGTGGCCGCGTTGGAGGTGTTGACGATGCCCAGCGAGCCGTCCGGGCGCTGCACCAGCCAGGTCCAGCCGGAGCCGAAGTTGCCGGCGGCGGACTTGCTGAACTCCTCCTTGAACTTGTCGAACGAGCCGAACGCCTTGGTGATCGCGTCGGCCAGCTTGCCGCTCGGAGCACCACCGCCCTTCGGGCTCATCGAGTTCCAGTAGAACGTGTGGTTCCAGACCTGCGCGGCGTTGTTGAACATGCCGCCGGACGATTTCCGGATGATTTCCTCGAGCGGCGCGTTGGCGAACTCGGTGCCTTCGATCAGCTTGTTGAGGTTGGTCACGTAGGCCTGGTGGTGCTTGCCGTAGTGGTACTCCAGCGTTTCGGCGGAAATGTGCGGCTCCAGTGCGTTCTTTTCGTACGGCAACGGAGGAAGTTCGATCGCCATGATGAGGCTCCTTGACGGTGGCGGAGGGAGAAAAGGCCGGCGCAGCGGACGGCAGCCGGCGGGTGACTGATACAATACCGGTCTGCCTGCATTGTAAAGATGAATCACCGAGCTATGGACATCAACGAGCAAATCAAGGCGATGCTGGCCACGCATCCCATCGTGCTCTTCATGAAAGGCACACCCGAATATCCGATGTGCGGCTTTTCCAGCCGCGCGGCCAAGGCGCTGACCGAAGCCGGCGCCGCGTTCCATGCGGTGAACGTGCTGGCCGACCCGCAGATCCGCGCGGCGCTGCCGCACTTCTCGAACTGGCCGACCTTTCCGCAGTTGTTCATCCAGGGCGAACTGATCGGCGGTTGCGACATCATCGAGGACCTGAAGTCCTCCGGCGAGTTGTCGCGCATGGCCAGCGACGTGGCCGGGGTGGCGTCTTGACGACGCTGCCGGTTGCCCGATTGCCCGCGGGCTGGCAGCCCGCCGCCGATACCCTGGCCGATCGCGTGGTGCTGGTCACCGGCGCCTACGGCGGGCTCGGCGGCGCGGTGGCGCGCGCCGCGTCGCGTGCCGGCGCCACCGTGGTGATCACCGGCAAGCGCAAGCGCCAGCTGGAGCAGCTGTACGACGCGATGCTGGCCGAGGGCCTGGCCGAGCCGGTGATCCATCCGCTGGACATGGAAGTGGCCACCCCGCGCGAATACGCCGCGCTGGCCGAAGGGCTGGAGCGTGATTTCGGCCGGCTCGACGGCATCGTGCACGCAGCGGTCAGTTTCGGCGGCCTGACCCCGATCAGCATGCACAAGCCCGATGCCTGGCTGCGCGCCATGCATGTCAACGTGAACGCGCCGTTTGCGCTGACCCAGGCCTGCCTGCCGCTGCTGAGCCAGGCCGCCGACAGCGCGGTGGTGTTCGTGCTGGACGACCCTGCGCTGCTGCAGCGTGCGCACTGGGGCGCGTACGGCGCGTCGAAGGCGGCGCTGGAGCGGTTCGTGGCGATCCTGCACGAGGAAACCGACAGCGGTCCGCTGCGCACCCATGCGCTGCTGCCCGGACCGATGCGCACGGCGCTGCGGCAGCTGGCGTATTTCGGCGAAGATATTCTGCAGCGGCCGTTGCCGGATGCGGCCGCGGCGGCCGCGGTCTATCTGCTCGGCACGCAGGGCGCGGTAGCGCGCGGGGCCGTGCTGGACCTGCGCGCCGGTTGATGGTTTACCCGGCGGCGCCGCGGCGCCGCCAGCAAGAAGGGAGTCGAGATGGAATCGCAGATGACCACATTGTCGGCGGGCATCCTGCTGTTCCTGATCATGGACCCGCTGGGCAACATTCCGCTGTTCCTGAGCCTGCTGAAGGACGTGCCGCCGAAGCGCCGCCGCCATGTCATGGTGCGCGAGCTGCTGATCGCGCTGGGCGTGCTGCTGGCGTTCCTGTTCGGCGGCCAGTATTTACTGCGGCTGCTGCAGCTGAAGCAGGAATCGATCAGCATCGCCGGCGGCATCGTGCTGTTCCTGATCGGCATCCGCATGGTGTTTCCGCCGGCCGACGGCAGCGGCATCTTCGGCAAGGCCGGCGGCGGCGAGCCGTTCATCGTGCCGATGGCGATCCCCGGCGTGGCCGGCCCCTCGGCGATGGCGGCGCTGCTGCTGTTGACCAATACCCAGCCAGGCCGCACCGCCGACTGGGTCACCGCACTGCTGCTGGCGTGGCTGGCCAGTTCGCTGATCCTGCTCAGTGCCACTTACCTGTTCCGCTGGCTCGGCGAGAGCGTGCTGACCGCGCTGGAGCGCGTGATGGGCATGCTGCTGATCGCGTTGTCGGTGCAGATGTTCATGGCCGGCGTGGCGTCGTTCCTGCACATGAACGTTTGAAACGGTGAGCTTGCCCGGTTGTCGCAGAACCCGCTTCGCATGATCCTGCGGCTGTCATAATCGGCCGCCAGGATGGGGGGATCGGAGGAGGCGGACATGCTGAGTATCGAACAGTCCCTTGTCGATCGACTGCCATGGCTGGCGCAATACCCGCGCCTGCGCCGGCCGATGGCGGGCGTGCTTGGGCGGCTGGCCGACGAAAACGGCTTCAACCGCGTGCTGGAACGGGTCGGTGCCGCCGAGGGCTTCGACTTCGTCGACCGCGTGCTGGACGTGCTCGGCACCAGTCATCACGTCAACCCCGGCGAGCTCGACAACATTCCGGTCGACGGCCCGCTGCTGGTGGTGGCCAACCATCCGCTGGGCATGCAGGACGCGCTGGCGGTGCTGCAGCTGATCGGTTCGGTGCGCCGCGACGTGCGCGTGCTCGGCAACGATTGGCTGGCGACGGTGCCGCAGCTGGGTCCGCTGCTGCTGCCGGTGGACGTGTTCGGCAAGGGCGCCGCCTCGCGCCTGCGCGGCGTCTATCGCGCACTGGAGCGTGGCGAGGCGTTGATCGTGTTTCCCGCCGGCGAAGTTTCGCGTGTGCGCCCCGGCGGCGTGCGCGATGGCCGCTGGTCGGACGGCTTCGCGCGGCTGTCGCTGCGCAGCAAGGCGCCGGTGCTGCCGGTGCATGTCTCGGCGCGCAACTCGGCGATGTTCTATGGCCTGTCGATGCTGGCCAAGCCGTTGAGCACGGCGATGTTGCCGCGCGAGGCGGTGGCGCCGGGCAAGCGGCGGATCGGCTTCAGCATCGGCGCGCTGGTCGATGCCGGGGAACTGGCGCAGCGCAGCGGCGGCTCGCCGAAGCAGGCGGCGAAGCTGATGCGCCGGCACGTCTACCGGGTCGGCCAGCATCGCGGCCTGGTGTTCGGCGGCCAGGCACCGCTGGCCTTGCCCGAGCCTGCCGCGCAAGTCGCCGCGGAGCTCTCGCGCTGCGAGAAACTGGCCGACCTGGGCGACGGCAAGCAGGCCTGGCTGTTCATGGGCACGCCCGACAGCGCGGTGCTGCGCGAGATCGGCCGCCTGCGCGAACTGACCTTCCGCAAGGTCGGCGAAGGCACCGGCGCCCGGCGCGACCTGGACGCCTACGACCCGCATTACGAACACCTGGTGCTGTGGGATCCGCAGGCGCTGCGCATCGTCGGCGCCTATCGCTTCGGCCACGGCGGCCGGCTGATCGCCGAACGCGGCATGGCCGGCCTGTACACCTCCAGCCTGTTCGACTATTCGCCGGCGCTGGAGTCGCGGCTGGCGCAGGGACTGGAGCTGGGGCGCAGCTTCATTGCGCCGGCCTACTGGCGTTCGCGTGCGCTGGACCAGTTGTGGCAGGGCATCGGCCTGTACCTGCAGCGGCACCCGGAACTGCGTTATCTGTTCGGTCCGGTGAGCATGTCGATGAGCCTGCCGCGCGAGGCGCGCGAATGGATCGCCGCGGCCCACCAGCATTATTTCGGTGCGCCGGGACTGGCCGCTGCGCGCCAGCCCTTCGTAGTCTCGCCCGAGGTGGTGCAGGGCGTGCGCGAGGCGCTGGATGGGCTGGACGCCATCGCCGGGCTGGGCAAACTGAAACACCACCTGGACGCGCTGGGCGTCAGCATGCCGGTGCTGTATCGCCAGTATGTGGATCTGGTCGAGCCCGCCGGCGTGCAGTTCCTCGACTTCGGCGAGGATCCGGGTTTTTCCGGCTGCGTGGACGGCCTGGTGATGCTCGACCTGGCCAACCTGAAACCGGCGAAACGTGCGCGCTATCTCGGCAAGCGGGAGTGATCCGGTATAGGGGCAGTTGGGGTGCGGCGGCAAGGAAAGACACCGGTCTTGCCCTATCCTGTTGATCTACAAGGGTTCGCCTCGCGGCGCGGGGGATGTTTGACGGTCTCCGCTGCCGTGTAGCCGTTACGAAAATGTCATACAATACCGTTAAAGTTGCTTAACAATCGCCGCAGGCGGAAGGTCCGGCGAGTCGACGTTTTTTGCGGTTCCGTGCTCCATGGGGCCGTCGTAACACCACAATCCGGGGTCACGCATCGCGTCCTGCTCACGCCTGGCACATGCCGGGCGAGGTCGTGTTTTTTGATCCCGTCACGAGTTTTTTTCGTTGCGAGCCTGAGGGACGACCCAAGAATGAACAGCCGAATTCGCGCCAAACTCCTGCCGTTTGCCATTGCTTCGTTGCTGGCGGCGTCGGTGCCTGCCATCGCGCAGGACACCTCCTCTTCGATCAGCGGCCGCGTGCTCGACGCGAACGGCCAGCCGGTGGCCGGCGCCACCGTGCAGATCGTGCACGAGCCGTCGGGCACCACCAAGGTGGTCACCACCGACAGCAATGGCCGTTATGCGGCGCAGGGCCTGCGCGTCGGCGGTCCGTTCGACGTGAAGGCCAGCAAGGACGGCGCGCAGGCCGACCAGGACAACGTCTACCTGCAGCTGGCCCAGGAATCGGCCATCAACATCACGCTGGCCGGTGCCAGCGCGCAGCAGGCCACCGAGCTTGGCGGCGTGACGGTCTCGGCCAGCACCCTGGCGCAGACCTTCAGTCCCGACAACAAGGGCATTTCGACCAACGTCTCCCGGCGCGAGATCGAAGCGATGCCGGCGCCGGATCGTTCGATCCAGAACATCGTGCGCCTCGACCCGCGCATCGTGATCACCGACCGCGAGCGCGGCGAGTTTTCGGCCATCGGCCAGAACAGCCGCTACAACAACATCACGGTGGACTCGGTCAGCGCGAACGACCCGTTCGGCCTGAACGCGAACGGCCTGCCGACGCTGGCCACGCCGATCTCGCAGGACACGATCGAGGAGTACAACATCTCCACGGCGAACTACGACACGTCGATCCGCCGCGGCGTGGGTGCCAACGTGAATGCCGTCACCAAGAGCGGCACCAACGACTTCCATGGTTCGGTCTACTACGCGTTCCAGAACCAGAACATGATCGGCAAGAACGAGAAGGACGCGAAGTACACCGCGTTCGATCGCCAGTGGACGGGTGGTGCCACCGTGGGTGGCCCGATCGTCAAGGACAAGCTGTTCTTCTTCCTCTCCGCCGAAAAGAGCGTGAAAGTGGGTGCGGGCAGCCCCTACGGCCCGGAGGATTCGGGCGCTTCCACGCCCATAGCGGGGCTGACCTCGGCACAGGTGCAGCAGGTGATCGATGCCGCCAAGTCGCTGGGTCTGGGTGATCCGGGCAGCTACGGCGGCGGCAACACCAACCTGCAGGACAAGCGCTACCTCGGCAAGATCGACTGGAACATCAGCGACAATCACCGCGCCAGCTTCACCTACAGCCGCACCAAGGAAACCAAGCCGGTCATCACCGGCAACAGCACCAACCTGGTGTTGTCCAGCGGCTGGTACACCACCAACGTCGACAACAAGAGCTACGCGCTGCACTTCTACGACGACTGGTCGTCGAACTTCTCCACCGACACCACGCTGTCGTACGCGAAGTTCGACCAGCTGCGCGGCCCCTACAACGGCGTCGCCAGCCCCGACGTGCGGGTGTACCCGACTACCTTCAGCGACGGCACCTCGGTGGAGTTCGGCACGGAGTATTCCAGCCAGGCCAACGTGCTCAAGACCAAGACGCTGAACTTCGCCTGGGCCGGCACCTATTACGCCGGCGACCACACGATCAAGGGCGGCTTCGACTACGAGCACAACGACATCTACAACCTGTTCATGCAGAACGCGTACGGCAGCTACACGTTCGAGGACAGCGCCGACATCAACCCGGCTACCGGCAATCCCTACACCGGCCTGGAGAACTTCCTGCGCGGCAACTATTACCAGTACCGCTACAACCGTCCGGCCGACGGCCTGAGCGAGGCCGACGTCGCCGCCGCCTTCCGCATGAAGCAGTGGGGCGTGTTCCTGCAGGATACCTGGCAGGTCAATCCGAACCTGTCGGTGCAGTACGGCGTGCGCGTGGACATTCCGCTGGTCAGCGACAAGCCGCTGTACAACGCCGCGTTTGCGGCCGCTCCGGGCGTCAACCCCGCCACCGGCCAGGCGACCGGCGGCTTCGGCCGCAGCAACCAGACCACCATCAACGGCAACCGCGTGGTGCAGCCGCGCCTGTCGTTCAACTATGCGTTCGACACCGAGCGCATGACCCAGCTGCGCGGCGGCGCGGGCCTGTTCATCTCCAACCCGCCCACGGTGTGGCTCGGCAACATCTACTCCAACTCGGGCGTCACCCAGACCCAGTTCAACTGCGGTCCGACGCAGCGCGGCTGCCAGACCAACCTGCCGGCATTCAGCCCCGACCCGTACCACCAGAACGACGGCACGCCGGGTACCGGCGCGCAGACCGTCAACACGATCGAGCCGGGCTTCCGCCTGCCGAGCGTTTGGAAGTTCTCGCTGGGCTTCGACAAGGAACTGCCGTGGTGGGGCCTGATCGCCACCGCCGACTACGAGCACATCAAGGTGCGTGACGCGATCTGGTTCCAGAACTACAACACCGGCGCGCCCACCGCCGTGCTGCCGGATGGCCGCTTCAGCTACTACAAGGACATCGCGCTGAATCCGCGCGCCACCGGCCAGTCGAACCGTTACCTGTCGAACAAGGCGTTCACCGACGGCACCATCAACCTGGCCGACACCAGCCGCGGCAAGGCGGACAGCCTGGCGCTGTCGTTGAAGAAGCCGTTCTCGGAAGACTGGTCGGGCATGATCGGTTTCACCTGGAGCCGCGCCATCGAGGTGAACCCGGGCACGTCGAGCGTGGCCCGCTCGAACTACGTCAACAACTACATCACCAATCCGGGCGAGAACAAGGCGAGTCCGTCGAACTACTCGATCCCGCGCCGCGTGATGGCCAGCCTGAACTGGCAGCATCGCTTCTTCGGCGATTACGCCACCAGCGCCAGCATCTTCTACGACGGCCACAACGCCGCGCCCTACAGCTGGTCGTTCGGCAACGACGCCAACGGCGACGGCGTGACCAACGACCTGGTCTACATTCCGAAGCCGGGCGAGGTGGAGTTCCGCTCCAACGTCAGCCAGCAGAAGATCGATCAGTTCTATGCCTACGTGCAGAAGAACGACTACCTGAAGGACCATCAGGGCGGCATCGCCGGCCGCAACGGGGACCGCGCGGGCTGGATCAACCAGATCGACCTGAGCTTCAGCCAGGAGATCCCGGGCATCTTCAAGGGCAACAAGGGCATCATCAAGCTCGACGTCTACAACTTCACGAACCTGCTGAACAAGAAGTGGGGCATCGAGAAGCGGGTGGGCTTCCCGGGCGGCCGTGCCCTCGCCGACTACTACGGCGTGGACCCGACCACCGGCAAGTACATCTACGACATCAGCGGCAACAACTACACCGACGCGAACGGCAACTACGCGCCGCGTGCCATCCCGACCTACGTGAACTTCGGCGACGACCTCGCCCAGCGCTGGTCGGTGCTGCTGACGGTCAAGTACACGTTCTGACCGTCCGTCACCGGCTTGGCCCAGGACCGGCGCCCGCGAGGGCGCCGGTCTTTTCTTGTCTTGACCCGTGCCCGCCGCGCAGGGGAAGCTAAGCGGTCCGCCACGGCGCTGCATGAGGCAGTCACGCCGTCAGCGGCAGGAGAATTACCGGATGAACGATTTTCAGGCTGGCGGCGCCGGCAAGCCCGGCACCGTCAGCGCACGCATCTCCCCCATCGGCGGCCTGGACGTGTTGTCCCGCAACGAGGTGGCGCGCCTGCGCGGCGCCAGCGGCTCGGGCCTGCACGCGCTGCTGCGCCGCTGCGCGCTGGCGGTGCTGACCTCCGGCAACATCGGCGACGACCCGCGCGCGATCCTGGAGCAGTACCCGGATTTCGACATCCAGGTGCTGCAGCAGGACCGCGGCATGAAGATCGAGCTGTCGAACGCGCCCGCACAGGCATTCGTGGACGGCCAGATCATCCGCGGCATCAACGAGCTGCTGGTCGCGGTGGTACGCGACATCGTCTACGTGTCGACCCAGCTGGAGCAGATCGGCTTCGACCTTGACGCGTCCGCCGCGCTGACCCAGAGCGTGTTCGAGATCCTGCGCAACGCGCGCATCCTCAAGCCGCAGGTCGACCCGAACCTGGTGGTGTGCTGGGGCGGCCACTCGATCTCGCGCGAGGAGTATGACTACACCAAGCTGGTCGGCTACCAGCTCGGCCTGCGCGGGCTGGACATCTGCACCGGCTGCGGCCCGGGCGCGATGAAGGGGCCGATGAAGGGCGCCACCATCTCGCACGCCAAGCAGCGGCGCCGGCACAACCGCTACATCGGCATCACCGAGCCGGGCATCATCGCGGCCGAGTCGCCGAATCCGATCGTCAACCACCTGGTGATCATGCCGGACATCGAGAAGCGGCTGGAGGCGTTCGTGCGCCTGGGCCACGGCATCATCGTGTTCCCCGGCGGCGTCGGTACCGCCGAGGAAATCCTCTACCTGCTCGGCATCCTGCTGCATCCGGACAACGCCAGCACGCCGTTCCCGCTGATCTTCACCGGGCCGCGGCAGTCGGCTGCCTATTTCGAGCAGATCGACCGCTTCCTGCGGCTCAGCCTGGGCGACGGGGTGGCCCGGCACTACCAGATCGTCGTGGACGACCCGGAGACGGTGGCGCGGATGATGATCAAGGGCCTGGAGAAAGTACGCCACAACCGGCTCGACACCAAGGACGCGTTCTTCTTCAACTGGGCGCTGCAGATTCCGCTGGAGTTCCAGCAGCCGTTCCGCCCTACCCACGAGGCGATGCGCTCGCTGCAGATCCATCGCGAGCGCCCGCGGCACGAGCTGGCGGCCGACCTGCGCCGGGCCTTTTCCGGCATCGTCGCCGGCAACGTGAAGGAGGAAGGCGTGCAGGCGATCGAGCAGCACGGCCCGTTCGCCATCGACGGCGACGCGGACATCATGCGCGCGCTGGACAAGCTGCTGCAGGCCTTCGTCGACCAGCACCGCATGAAGCTCCCCGGCGGCACCGCGTACGTGCCGTGCTACCGGGTGCTGAGCGCCTGAGCAAGGGCGGCGACGGCCCGGCGCGGCTTGACAGTTTGCCGGGTGCTCAGCAAACTACGCAGCTCCCGCCCGAATAGCTCAGCTGGTTAGAGCACTTGACTGTTAATCAGGGGGTCGCTGGTTCGAGTCCAGCTTCGGGCGCCACATGCAAGCGAGGGCCGGCAGCGATGCCGGCCCTTGTTCTTTCCGGGGCAGGCAAAACCGGCGCGCGGGCGCCGGTGCGACGTCATGCCCCGCGGCACTCCCTACGGCCGTCGCCGGCATTGCGTATCATCGCGATATATTCCGCCCCGCGTTGGCGTGCCGGCTGCGGCCTGGCGCCATCGCGCCCGAACCCCTCGCGCGATCCCCACAGGTTCCCCATGCGCCGCAACAATCCGGCAGGCCGCCTGCCCGAGCCGCCCAGCCCGATCGCCGACGACGGCGACGAGACCCACTTCTGCCGCACCTGCGCGTTCTCCGGCGCGTGCATCGCGGAGGGTTACGGCAAGCCGGAGCTGGTCGCGCTGCACTGCCTGGTCGAGCATGTCGGGCCGTTCCACGCCGGCGAGCACATCTTCCGCACCGGCGATCCGTTCCGCTCGATCTTCGCGGTACGCGCCGGCACGGTGAAGACCAGCATGGTCGACCCCGCCGGGCGCGAGCAGGTGCTCGGCTTCTACCTGCCCGGCGAAGTGATCGGCCTCAACGCGATCTACCCGGACCAGTTTCCGTGCGATGCGGTGGCGCTGGATACGGCCTACTTCTGCCGCTTCTCGTTCCCGGCGATGAGCGCCTTGGCCACGCGCATGCCGGCGGTGCAGCAGCGGCTCTTCCGGCTGATCAGCAAGGAGCTGGGCATGGCCACCTTGCTGGCCGGCGACCACAACGCCGACGTGCGCATGGCCGCCTTCCTCACCGACCTGGCCGCGCGCTACGAGGAGCGCGGCTTCTCCGGCACGCGCTTCCATCTCAGCATGTCGCGCGGCGACATCGCCAACTACCTGCGGTTGGCGGCCGAGACGGTGAGCCGCGTGCTCAGCCGTTTCCGCCAGCAAGGTCTGATCGAACTCGAGGGGCGCGAGATGCTGTTGCGCGATCCCGAAAGGCTGCGCGAGATCGGCAAGAATCTGCTGCCGCAGTGAGAGTCATTGCGGCAGCTGTGGCGGCTTGACGCAGCTGCCGTTTTCCATCGGCATCGATGACATACGTCAAGCGCGAATCGCGACGTCTCCCTAGGCTCTGCGCGCAGAAACCACAGGGAGACACCCATGTCACGTTCGTTGTTCCTCGTTCTTGCCGCGGCGGGCGCGCTGGCGCTTGCCGGATGCTCCGGCAAGCCGTCCGCGGTGTCGCCGGTAGGGGCGGCTGACGCCAGCCCCGCCGCGATCGCCGCCACCCACGGCGACTTCGGCCCGCCGCAGGGCGAGCCGATCCACGCGGTGCTGACCAGCCCGCCGCACGTGCCGCCGCCGGTCAACCGCAACTACCCGGCGAAGGTGATCGTGGAGCTGGAGGTGGTCGAGAAGGAGATGCCGATCTCCGAGGGCGTGAGCTACACGTTCTGGACCTTCGGCGGCACCGTGCCGGGCAGCTTCATCCGGGTGCGCCAGGGCGACACGGTGGAGTTCCACCTGAAGAACGCGCCGGACAGCAAGATGCCGCACAACATCGACCTGCACGGCGTGACCGGGCCGGGCGGCGGCGCGGCGTCGAGCTTCACCGCGCCGGGGCACGAGTCGCGGTTCACCTTCAAGGCGCTGAACCAGGGCATCTACGTGTACCACTGCGCGACCGCGCCGGTGGGCATGCACATCGCCAACGGCATGTACGGGCTGATCCTGGTCGAGCCGCCGGAAGGGCTGTCGAAGGTCGACCACGAGTACTACGTGATGCAGGGCGACTTCTACACCACCGGCAAGTACCGGCAGAAGGGCCACCAGCCGTTCGACATGGAGAAGGCGATCGACGAGCACCCGACCTACGTGCTGTTCAACGGCAAGGAAGGCGCGCTCACCGGCGACAACGCGCTGACGGCCAAGACCAACCAGACGGTGCGCCTGTTCGTGGGCAACGGCGGGCCGAACCTGGTGTCGAGCTTCCACGTGATCGGCGAGATCTTCGACAAGGTGCAGCCGGAGGGCGGCACGGTGGCGCAGCACAACGTGCAGACCACGCTGATCCCGTCCGGCGGCGCGGCGATGGTGGAGTTCCACACCGACGTGCCGGGCAGCTACGTGCTGGTCGACCACTCGATCTTCCGCGCATTCAACAAGGGTGCGCTGGGCATCCTCAAGGTGGACGGCCCGGAGGACAAGACAATCTACTCGGGCAAGGAGGTGGACTCGGTGTACCTGGGCGACCGCTCGGAGCCGAACCTGCAGGCGGTGACCACGGCGGCGACGGCGCATGCGGCCGGCACGCTGACCAAGGCCGAGCAGATCGCCGCGGGCAAGCAGCTGTTCACCGGCACCTGCTCGGTGTGCCACCAGGCGAACGGCGAGGGCCTGCCGAACGTGTTCCCGCCGCTGGCCAAGTCGGACTTCCTGGCCGCCGACCCGAAGCGGGCGATGACCATCGTCACGCACGGCCTGACCGGCAAGATCACGGTGAACGGCCACGAGTACGACTCGGTGATGCCGCCGATGAGCCAGCTCAATGACGACGAGGTGGCGAACATCCTGACCTACGTGCTGAACAGCTGGGGCAACCCGGGTGGCCAGATCAGCAAGGAAGAGGTCGCCAAGGCCCGCGCCGAAGCGCCGGCGGCCGCGGCACCCGCGCACTGATCGTCGCCATCGATGGCGTCTGGCGGTAAAGACGTCCAAAAGGTGACTGCATGAAGCAACGCCGGCCCTCGTGGCCGGCGTTGTCGTGTGGTCGCGCCGCGCGGCCGCGGCGCGTTGTCACAGCGGCGTCCGGCGTCGGTGGCGATTGATCGGGGTCAACCCGGGCGCGCATGCGCGCCCCGAGACTGCCGCCGACCACAAGGGAGCGACACCATGAAACATGCACGCAATCATCTTTTGGCCGCCGGCCTGCTCGCGGTGCTGGCCGCACCAGCCTGGGCGACCGGCACAAGCGGCGACGCCAGCCGGCCGGCGGCATCGGCCGGACCGTCGTGGCAACTGGAGTGGGATGCCCGCCTGCGCCACGAGCAGGTCGACGACGACGCGTTCGCGCGCGACGCCCGTGCCGACACCTTGCGCCTGCGCCTCGGCCTGCATGCCGAATTCGGGCATGGCTGGAGCGGCCTGGTCGAGGGCGCCGGCGTGGCCAGCGCCGGCGATCGCTACAACAGCGGCGCCAACGGCCGTACTTCGTACCCGGGGGTGACCGACCCGCGCGGCGGCGAGTTCAACCAGTACTGGCTGCGCTGGCAGGGCGAACGCTTCGGCGCTACCGCGGGCCGCCAGCGGCTGCTGCTGGACAACCAGCGCTGGGTCGGCAACGTCGGCTGGCGCCAGCACGAGCAGACCTTCGACGCGCTCGAGTTGCGCTGGCAGCCGCTGGCGGCGATGACGCTGCGCTACGACTGGCTCGACCGCGTGCACCGGGTGGCCGGCCGCGACGCGCTGAACCCGCTCGCGCGCGAGCGCCGGTTGAACACCCATCTGTTGAACCTGGCCTGGAACCGCGATGCGCAGCAGTGGGTCGGCTACGCCTACCTGCACGAGGACCGCGACGTGGCGAGTGCCTCCAGCGCGACTTACGGCCTGCGCTGGAGCGGCAAGGCGCAGCGCGACAGTAACGGCCCGGGCTGGACGCTGGAGGCGGCGCGTCAATATGACTACGCCAACAATCCGCAGCGCTTCGCGCACAGCTACTGGCTGCTGGAACCGAACTGGACCCAGTCCGGGATCACCGCGAAGCTGGGCTGGGAGCACCTGGGCGGCAACGGCCGGCATGCGCTGCAGACACCGCTGGCCACGCTGCACGCGTTCAACGGCTGGGACGACCAGTTCGCCGTCACCCCGTCCGGCGGACTGGAGGATCGCTACGTCGGCGTCAACGGCAACTTCGGTCGCAGCGGCATCGCCAGCAAGCTGGGCTGGGCGGTGGCGTATCACGACTACCGCGCCGACCGCGGCGCTCGCTACGGCAGCGAATGGGATGCCGCGCTGACGTTTCCGCTGGCGCAGGGTCTCGGCGGCCTGCTGAAGGTGGCGAGCTATCGCGCCGACGGTTTCGGCCGCGACAGCGCGAAACTGTGGCTGCAGCTGGAGTGGCACGGCCAGCAGGCAGTGTCCGGCGCACCTTGAACGAAGCCGCGCTGCGCACCGGCGCGTTGATCCAGGTCAGCGCGCCGATGCCGCCGCTGGGTTGAGATGGCGTCATGCACGGCGAGCCCTACCCGCAACACCGCGTCGACAACGCGGTACTTCCCGAACTCGACCTGCGCTGGTTGCCGTCGCCCGAGCCGATGCTGCGCGCGCTGGCGGCGGCCGAGGCGCTGTTGCCGGGGCAGGCGGTGCAGGTACTCACGCCGCTGATGCCAGCGCCGCTGCTCGACGCACTGGCATCGCGCGGCATGCGGACGACGGCGTTCGCCCTGCCGACCGGCGGCGCGCGCGTGCTGATCCGTTGCCCGGACGGCGATGACGCAGCTTCGGCTTGAGCAGGCGCCGGCGCCCTCGCTGCCGCGGCGCTTCCTGCTCGGCGCGCCCTGCTGGGGCATGCTGGCCGGCGCGCTGCTGATCGTCGACGGCGATGCCGCGCTGCGCCTGCGCTGGAGCCCGGCCACGCTGGCGCTGGTGCACGTGTTCACGCTCGGCGTGCTCGGCAACGCGATGTTCGGCAGCGTGCTGCAGTTCCTGCCCGCCGCCGCCGGCGTGCGGGTGCGCGGCAGCGCGATGCTGGGGCCGTGGCTGCACGGGCTGTTCAATCTCGGCGTGCTGCTGCTGGTGGCCGGCTTGCACCAGCGCTGGCGCGTTGCCCTGATTGGCGCGGCGCTGCTGCTGCCGTTGGCCTTCGTGCTGCTGGCGGCGATGACTTTGCCGGGTCTGCTGGCGGCGGCCGGTCAGCGGCTGCTGCGCGCGGGCTTCGGCGTGGCGATCGGCTTCGCCGTGCTCACCGCGCTGCTCGGCGGCCTGCTGGCGCTGGGTCTGGCCGGCTGCCTGGCCTTGCCACTGGCGGCGTTCGCCGACGTGCATGCGGGTTGGGGCGTGCTCGGCTGGGTGGTGGCGCTGATGGCCAGCGTGGCGCGGGTGGTGATGCCGATGTTCCAGGGAACCGGCACGCTGCGCGAACCGGTGCAGGCGGCGTGGCTGGGCGGCGTGGTGGCGATGCTGCTCGGCGCGGCTGTCTGGCGCCTGGCCGATGGCGGTGGCGCCTGGCTGCTCGGCACGGTGGCCGTGCTGGCGCTGCTGTTTGCCGTCGCCGGCCTGTGGCTGCAATGGCGGGCGCCGCGACTGCGCCGCGGGCCGCTGCTGTGGAGCTGGCGCGCGGGGCTCTCGGTGCTGGCGCTGGCCGCGCTGGCGCTGCTCGCGGACGTACGCGGCGGCATGCTGGCCGGTGCGCTGGGACTGGGCATCGCGCTGCCGCTGCTGGTCATCGGCATGATGCTGGAGATCGTGCCTTTCATCGGCTGGATCGAGCTGCACCGGCGCATCGGCCGCGGCGTGCAGCTGCCCGGCGTGCAGCGGCTGCTGCCGGTGCACGCGAAAACCCGCGCGCTGCTGGCGCAGCTGCCGCTGCTGCTGTTGCCGGCCGCGGTGTGCTGGCCGTCGGCCTGGCTGGCGCGCTCCGCCGGGCTGGCGCTGGTGCTGGCCTGGAGCTGCGCGTGGTGGACGCTGCGCGGCGTGCGCCGGCGCGCGAATCATTTCCTGTCGACCGTGGAGCCTCGCCCATGAGTGCCAAGTTGCCGCTCGTCTATTCCTGTTCCGGTTGCTCCAGCGCGGCGCAGATGGCCAATCACCTGGCGCTGCGACTCGATCGTGCCGGCGTCGCCGAGATGTCCTGCATCGCCGGCGTCGGCGGCGGCGTCACCGGGCTCGTGCGCACGGCGCGGAGCGGGCGACGCATCCTGGCGCTGGATGGCTGCGTGCTGAAGTGCGCCTCGGCCTGCCTCGCCAACGCGGGCGTGGTGGCCGACACCCACCTGCTGCTCTCCGAGCATGGCGTGAAGAAGCGCCAGCACGCCGACTTCGATCCGGCCGAGGCGCAGCGGCTGTACGCCGCCGAAGTGCTGCCGGCGGCGCAGGCGCTCGCCGTTGCAGGGCGGGATGGTTGACGTGGGTCAAGGCGCGCGATCGGTCACGCCGGCCATGATGCCGCCCACCATGCCATGCCCGAATTTCAGCGCGATCCTTCCACCGCCCCTGCCGCGCCGTTTGCCGCGGATGGCGGAGCCTCCGGGCCGGCGCCGCGCCGCCACCGCCTGAGTCCGCCCGTTTCCCTCCATCGAAAAGCGATCAGCATGACCGCCTCCGCAAACCTGCCCGTGCCGGTCTGGCGCGACGAACTGGAACACGAATACGCCGCACTCGCCGAGCGGCTCGAACCGCTGGTGCCGTGCCTGGAGATTCCGCTGCACTTGCCGTGGATCGACGCGATCAACAAGCTGAAGAAGCAGCGCGGCGCGGTGATCATGGCGCACAGCTACCAGTCGCCGGAGATCTTCCACGGCGTGGCCGACATCACCGGCGACTCGCTGGGCCTGGCGCAGGCCGCGGCCAGCTGCGATGCCGACCTGATCGTGCTGTGCGGCGTGCACTTCATGGCCGAGACCGCGAAGATCCTGGCGCCGCACAAGACCGTGCTGATCCCCGACCGGGAGGCCGGCTGCTCGCTGGCCTCCTCGATCACCGCCGCCGACGTGCGTGCGCTGCGCGCGCAGCACCCCGGCGCACCGGTGGTGAGCTACGCCAATACCTCGGCCGCGGTGAAGGCGGAGTCCGATGCGATCTGCACCTCGGCGAATGCGGTACAGGTGGTGGAGGCGATGGGCGCGCCGAAGGTGATCTTCCTGCCCGACGAGTTCCTCGGCCGCCACATCGCCAAGCAGACAGAGGTGGAAATTGTCCTGTGGCACGGCCGCTGCGAAGTGCACGAGCGCTTCACTGCGCAGGAAGTGCGGCACGTGCGCGAGCAGTTCGGCACCAGGGTGGTGGCGCATCCGGAATGCTCGCCCGAGGTGCTGGCCGAGGCCGATTTTGTCGGCTCCACCACGGCCATGGGCAAGTGGCTGGCGCGCGAGAAGCCGGCCCGGGTGGCGATGGTCACCGAGTGCTCGATGGCCGACAACCTCAAGTCGCAGTTCCCGCAGACCGAGTTCATCAAGCCGTGCAACCTGTGTCCGCACATGCAGCGGATCACCTTGCAGAACATCTACGCCAGCCTGCGCGACCTGCGCCACGCGATCGAGATTCCCGACGACGTCAGCGTGCGCGCGCGCGCGGCGCTGGAGCGCATGCTGGCCATCGGGCGGCGCGAAAGCGTGTGAGGCACGCACACCTGCCAGTCGTGGTGGTGGGCGGCGGCGTGGCCGGGCTGGCGACGGCGTTGGCCATGGCGCCGGCGCCGGTGCGGCTGTTGTGTCGCGCCCACGATGGCTGCGGCAGCGCCAGTGCGCTGGCCCAGGGCGGGATCGCCGCGGCACTCGATCCGCACGACAGCGCCGCCGCGCATGCCGCCGACACGCTGGCCGCCGGTGCGCAGCACAACGACGCGGCGATGGTGCAGTGGCTGGCGGCCGAGGCGCCCGCGGCGATCGCGTGGCTGCAGGCGCAGGGGGTGGTTTTCGACAGCGATGCGCAGGGCCGCCTGCAGCTTGGCCGCGAAGGCGGCCACGGTGCGGCGCGCATCGTGCACGCCGGCGGCGATGCCAGTGGTGCCGCGCTGGTGCAGGCCTTGCGCGCCAGGGCGCAGGCCGCCACGCACGTGCAGTGGCGCGGCGGCGTCGATGTCGATGGCCTGCTGCTGCGCGAAGGGCGCGTGGTGGGCGTGCGCACCCGCGACGAGCGCGGCCGCCACGAGCAGGTCGAGGCGGCGGCCGTGGTGCTGGCTACCGGCGGCATCGGCGCCTTGTATGCGCGCACCAGCAACCCGCCCGGCGCCGACGGCGCCGGTCTTGCGCTGGGCCTCGCGGCGGGGGCCGAGCCGCGCGACCTGGAGTTCGTGCAGTTCCATCCCACCGCGCTCGACGTGCCGGGCCACTGTCTGCCGCTGATCACCGAGGCGCTGCGCGGTGCCGGTGCCCGCTTGCAGGATGCCGACGGCAACGCGCTGATGGCGGGTGTGCATCCGCTCGGCGACCTGGCGCCGCGCGACGTGGTGTCGCGGCGGGTGGCCGCGGAGCAGGCGGCGGGTGGGCGGGTCTGGCTCGACGCCACCGGCGTGGACGGCGACTGGGAGCGGCGTTTCCCCACCGTGCTGGCGGCGTGCCTCGCGCACGGCTATGACCCCCGGCGCAGCGCACTGCCGGTGACGCCGGCGGCGCATTTCCACATGGGCGGACTGGCTGCCGATGTGGACGGGCGCACCAGCGTGCCGGGCCTTTACGCGGTGGGCGAGGTGGCCTGCAACGGCGTGCATGGCGCCAATCGCCTGGCCAGCAATTCGCTGCTGGAAGGCGTGATCTGCGGTCGCCGGCTGGGCCGGCTGCTGGCGGACGTTGCGCCGCCGGCGCCCGGCAACGGCCCGCTTCGCGTGGTCGAACGTGGCGCAAGCCTGCCGCCTGCCCAGCTCGCGGCGTTGCATGCGTTGCTGTGGCGTTCGGCCGGCCCGGTGCGCGAGGCCGGCTCCCTGCGCGATGCATGGCGGGCCTGTTCGGCGCTGGCCGAGGTCGGCTGGCAAGCGCGTCTGGCCAAGATGCTGCTGCGTGCGATGCGCTTGCGCCGGCATTCGCTGGGCGCCCATTGGCGGGAGGATCGCGGCTGCCCGCGCTGAGCCATTTCAATGCGCTTGCGTACGGCAAGCCGAGGTTGATCGGCGTCAAGACAGGACGGCGCGCAGCTGGCACACTGGGCGTTCCTCACCCCGCGAGTATTTCATGACACGTCCTTCCTCCTTCGACTACGAACAGCTGCGTGCCTGCGGCCGCGGCGAGCTGTTCGGCGACGACAACGCCCGTCTGCCTTCACCACCGATGCTGATGTTCGATCGCATCACGCAGATTTCCGAGGAGGGCGGTGCCTACGGCAAGGGTTTGATCCATGCGGAAATGGACATCCATCCGAAGCTCTGGTTTTTCGACTGCCACTTCATCGGCGATCCGGTGATGCCCGGCTGCCTCGGCCTGGATGCGATGTGGCAGCTCAGCGGTTTCTTCCTGCCCTGGCTGGGCGAGCCCGGTCGCGGCCGCGCGCTCGGCGTGGGCAACGTGAAATTCTCCGGCCAGGTGATGCCGACGGCCAAGCTGGTGCGCTACGAGATCGACATCCGCCGCGTGATGCGCGGCAAGCTGCGGCTGGTGATCGCCGACGGCAAGACCTTCGTCGACGATCGCCTGATCTACGAGGCCAGCGACATGCGCGTCGGCCTGTTCCAGACCACCGAGGGTTTTTGAGATGCGTCGTGTCGTAGTGACGGGCATGGGCATCGTGTCGTGCCTGGGCAATCTTCCGGCGACGGTGGCGCGCGCGCTGCGCGACGGCCGCAGCGGCATCCAGGCGATCCCGGAGTACCTCGAGCGCGGCCTGCGCAGCCATGTGGCCGGCGTGCCGCAGATCGATCTTGATGCCGCGATCGACCGCAAGCTGAAGCGCTTCATGGGCGACGCCGCCGCGTACGCCTACGTGGCGATGCGTTCGGCGATCGCCGACGCGGGGCTGGCCATCGAGCACATCCGCCATCCGCGCAGCGGCGTGATCGCCGGTTCCGGCGGCGGTTCGGCACAGTGGCAGATCGAGACCGGCGACCTGCTGCGCGAGAAGGGCGTGCGCAAGGTCGGCCCGTACATGGTGCCGCGCACGATGTGCTCCACCGTGTCGGCCACGCTGGCCACCGCGTTCGGCATCCTCGGCCTGAGCTATTCGATCTCCGCCGCCTGCGCCACCTCGGCGCATTGCATCGGCGCGGCCGCCGACCTGATCCGCCACGGCGCGCAGGACGTGATGTTCGCCGGCGGCGGCGAGGAAGTGCACTGGGGCATGACCGCGCAGTTCGACGCGATGGGCGCGCTGTCCAGCCACCACAACGCCACGCCGGCCTCGGCCTCGCGGCCGTACGACACCGGCCGCGACGGCTTCGTCATCGCCGGCGGCGGCGGCATGCTGGTGCTGGAGGAATACGAGCACGCGAAGGCGCGCGGCGCGCACATCCACGCCGAGCTGGTCGGCTACGGCGTCACTTCCGACGGCGCCGACATGGTGGCGCCCTCGGGCGAAGGCGCGGTGCGCTGCATGCGCATGGCGATGGCCGGCGTCGATGCGCCGATCGACTACGTCAACACCCACGGCACCGCCACGCCGTTGGGCGACATCGTCGAACTGCAGGCGCTGCGCGAGGCGTTCGGCGAGGCGGTGCCGCCGCTGTCCTCGACCAAGGCGCTGACCGGCCATTCGCTCGGCGCGGCCAGCGTGCACGAGGCGATCTACAGCCTGCTGATGCTCAACGAGGGCTTCATGGCCGGCTCGGCCAACATCGACGAACTCGATCCGCGCGCCGAGGGTTTTCCGATCCTGCGCGAGAGCCGCCCGGCGCAACTGGCCACGGTGATGTCGAACAGCTTCGGCTTCGGCGGCACCAACGCCAGCCTGGTGTTCGCCCGGGTGTGACGATGCGCGCTGCGGCCAACCGCATGCCGTCGACGCGCGGCGAAGCGATCGCCCGGGCGCAGAGCTGGCGCGAGGAGCTGGCCAACAGCCTCAGCCACGGGCTGGGCCTGCTGCTGGCCATCGCCGGCTTGCCGGTGCTGGTGGTGCGGGCCGACCACCTCGACAGCGGTTACGCGATGGCCGGCGCGCTCAGTTTCGGCGGCAGCGCGGTGCTGCTGTACCTGGCCTCCACGCTGTACCACGCGATGGCGCATCCGAAGGCCAAGGCGGTCCTGCGCGCATTCGACCATGCGGCGATCTACCTGCTGATCGCCGGAACCTACACGCCGATCACGCTGGGCGTGTTGCGCGGCGGCTGGGGCTGGGGGCTGTTCGGGCTGGTCTGGGGCCTGGCCCTGGCCGGCATGCTGTTCAAGGCGCTGGGCGGGATGCGTTTCCCGCACGTGTCCACGGCGTTGTACCTGGCCATGGGCTGGGTGGGCCTGATCGCGATCCACCCGCTGTGGGTGCGCATGGAAGCAGGCGGTCTGGCCTGGCTGGCCGCCGGCGGGCTGGCCTACAGCCTGGGCGTGGTGTTCTTCGTGCTTGATGAAAAACTGCGCTACAGCCATTTCATCTGGCATCTGTTCGTGCTGGCCGGCACCACCTGCCACTTCTTCGCCGTGCTGTTCTACGCGTTCTGATCGACTTGTCGCAGATCAAGGAAGCCGCCGTCCGCACGGCCTAGGCTGCAGGCTGGCAGGGTGTGGAACCCCCTGCCAGGCCGGGCCACGGAAGGCCAGTCGCGGATCAGGCACGCCAAGTGCCTGGCTTGGCGCGCTGGAAAAGGGCAGGACGATCCTTTTTCGACAAGCCGTTGAAGATCCATGGAGCATGCCCGTGCCCGACGACCCCCGCAGCCCGCGCGCCCTGGCGGCGCGTCTGTTGTCCCTGCTTGACCTGACCAGCCTGGGCGAGAGCGATACGCCGGCACGGATCGAGGCGTTGTGCGCGAGCGCACTGGCCGCGCCGGTGTTGCCGGCGGCGTTGTGCGTCTATCCGGAGCACCTGGCCGACGCACGGCGCCACTTGCAGGGGCACCCGATCAAGCTGGCGACGGTGGTGAATTTCCCCGACGGCGGCGGCGACCCGGCCCGGGTGGAGCGCGAAACGCAGCGCGCGCTGGCGGTCGGCGCCGACGAGATCGACCTGGTGCTGCCGTATCGCGCGCTGCTGGTCGGCGATGCGGCCGTCGCCGGCGCGGTGGTGCGCGCCTGCCGCGCCGCCTGCGGCGACGGCATCGTGCTCAAGCTGATCATCGAGAGCGGCGAGCTGGACACGGCCGAGCGCATTCGCCGGGCGTGCGCGATCGGGCTCGAGGCCGGCGTGGATTTCCTCAAGACCTCCACCGGCAAGGTACCGGTCAATGCCAGCCTGGCGGCCGCGGCGGTGATGCTCGATGCGATCGCCGAAGCGGGCGGGCGCTGCGGCTTCAAGGCGGCCGGCGGCATCCGCACGCTGGCCGATGCGGCCGCCTACCTCGATCTGGCCGAAGCCCGGCTCGGCCCGGGCTGGAGCGATCCGGCCCATTTCCGGATCGGCGCCAGCGCGCTGTTCGGCGAGCTGGTCGCGGCTGCCTCGGCGGCGCCATGAGCGCGCAGCGTGCCGCCGGCCTGATCCGCTGCAAGCGCGACGGTGGCCAGCTCGACGCCAGCCAGCTGCGCGCGGTGGCGCAGGGGATCGCCAGCGGCGCCTGGAGCGAGGGTCAGATCGCGGCCTTCGCGATGGCGGTGGCATGGCGCGGCATGAGCACGTCGGAGTGCCGCCAGTTCACCTTTGCGCTGCGCGATTCCGGCCAGTGCCTGCGCTGGGATCATCTGCCCGGGCCGACGCTGGACAAGCACTCCACCGGCGGGGTGGGCGACGGCGTGAGCCTGCTGCTGGCGCCGCTGCTGGCGGCCTGCGGCGGCTACGTGCCGATGATTTCCGGCCGTTGCCTGGGGCATACCGGCGGCACCCTCGACAAGCTGGAAAGCCTGGCCGGCTACGACGTGCATCCCTCCACCGAGCGCCTGCGCCAGGTGGTGGAGGAGGTCGGTTGCGCCATCGTCGGCCAGGGCGACGAGCTGGTGCCGGCCGATCGCCGGCTGTACGCGGTGCGCGACGTCACCGCCACGGTGGACGTGGCCGACCTGATGGTGGCCTCGATCCTCTCCAAGAAACTCGCCGGCGGCGCCCGGGCGCTGCTGCTGGACATCAAGACCGGCAACGGTGCCCAACTGCCGGGGATGGCGGCTGCCCGCGCGCTGGCCGAGCGCATGCTGGCGGTTGCCGAAGGCAGCGGCCTAGACGTGCGGGTCGTGTACAGCGACATGGACCAGATGCTGGGCCGCGAGGCGGGCAATGCGCTGGAGCTGCGTGCGGCGCTGGACCTGCTGTGCGGCCGTGGCGACAACCAGCGCCTGCTCGGCCTGAGCCTGGAGCTGGCCGCCTCGTTGCTTTGCGCGGGCGGCCTTGCCGACGACCGCAACGATGCGGAACGGCGCCTGCGCCGTGCGCTGGACAGCGGCGAGGCGGCCGAACGCTTCGCGCGCATGGTGGTTGCCCTGGGCGGGCCGGCAGACCTGCTGCAGCGACCGGACGTCCATCTGGCCAGGGCGCCGATACAACGCGAGGTCCGCTCGCCGGGGTCGGGCTACGTGGCGGCGGTGAACGTGCGCACGCTGGGCCAGGCGGTGGTCGAGCTGGGCGGCGGACGCAGCCGGCCGGGCCAGGCGCTGGACCACGCGGTGGGCCTGGCCGAGGTGCTCGGTTGCGGCAGTGCCGTCGAGGCCGGCCAGCCGCTGGCGGTCATCCACGCCCGCCGCGCCGACGACGCCGAGGCGGCGCAGCTCATGGTGGCCCGCGCCTTCCGGATCACCTCCGAGCTGCCGCCGAGCCGACCGCTATGGCAATGGCACATGCCGGCCGAGCATGTCGCATGACCCGCGCGATCTGGCTGGTGTGCGACTCGCTGGGGCTCGGCGCCGCGCCCGATGCCGCTGCTTATGGCGACATGGGGGCCGATACCTTCGGCCACATTGCCGCCGCGTGTGCCGCCGCGGCCCGTGGCCCGCTGCAGTTGCCGCACTTCAGCCGGCTCGGCCTGCCGCAGGCGCATGCCGCGATCCACGGGCAGGCGGCGCCGGGCTTCGCCGGATTGCCTGCGCCCGAAGGCCTGTGGGGGCATGCGGTGGAGCGCGCGCGCGGCAAGGACACGCCGTCAGGCCACTGGGAAACCGCGGGCGTGGTGTTGACGCAGCCGTTCGGGCTGTTCGGGCCGGCCGAGCAGTCGTTTCCGCCGGCGCTGCTGCAGGCCCTGGTGGCGCAGGGCGCGCTGCCCGGCGTGCTCGGCAACTGCCATGCCTCCGGCACCGAGATCGTCCAGCGCCTCGGCGCCGAGCACATGCGCAGCGGCCGCCCGATCGTCTACACCTCGGCCGATTCCGTGTTCCAGATCGCCGCCCACGAGCAGGCGTTCGGCCTGGAGCGCCTGTACCGCCTGTGTGAACTGGCGCGCACGCTGCTCGATGACTACCACATCGGGCGGGTGATCGCGCGGCCGTTCACCGGCGATGCCGCCACCGGCTTCAGCCGCACCGTGCATCGGCGCGACTATGCCTTGCCGCCGCCCGCACCGACCCTGTTCGACGCGCTGCAGGCGGCCGGCGGCGAGGTGATCGCGATCGGCAAGATCGACGACATCTTCGCCCACCGCGGCGTATCGCGCGTGGTGCATGCGTACGGCCACGACGCCCTGTTCGACGCCACGCTGGCAGCGCTGGCGCAGGCCGGCGCACACAGCCTGATCGCGACCAACTTCGTCGATTTCGACATGCTGTATGGCCACCGGCGCGACGTGTTCGGCTATGCCGCGGCACTGGAAGCGCTGGACGCGCGGCTGCCGGAACTGCTGCAGGCACTGCAGCCGGGCGACCTGCTGGTGATCAGCGCCGACCACGGCTGCGACCCGGTCTGGCCGGGCAGCGACCATACCCGCGAATGCATCCCGGTGCTGGCGTTCGCGCCGGGACTGGCGCCGCGCGCGCTGGGCCGGCGCGACAGCTTTGCCGACATCGGCCAGAGCATGGCCAGCCACCTCGGCCTGCCGCCGCTGGCGGCCGGCCGCAGCTTTCTTTCCCGCATGACGAGCGCCGCATGAGCACGCCCCACCTCGACGCCAGGCCCGGCGACATCGCCGACACCGTGTTGCTGCCGGGCGACCCCTTGCGCGCAAGACACATCGCGCACGAATTCCTCGATCAAGTGGTCGAGGTCAACACCCGCCGCAACATGCTCGGCTACAGCGGCCACTACCGCGGCATGCGCGTGTCGGTGATCGGCAGCGGCATGGGCATTCCGTCCTGCGCGATCTACGCCACCGAACTGGCGCGCGTGTTCGGCGTGCGCCGGATCGTGCGCGTGGGTACCTGCGGCGGGGTCGGCGACGTCGCCATTGGCGACCTGCTGCTGGCGCAGGCGGCATCGACCGACTCGAACTTCAACCGGCTGCAGTTCGGCGGCCACGACCTGGCCGCGTGCGCCGATTTCGGCCTGATGCGCGCCGCCGTCGACACCGCCGCCGCGCAGCGCGTGGAGCTGCGCGTGGCCGGCGTGTTCAGCACCGACTGCTTCCACGGCGGCGATCCCGACCTGCTCGCGCGGCTGCTCGCGCACCGCATCCGCGGGGTCGAGATGGAATCGGCCGGGCTCTACGGCGTGGCCATGCGCGAAGGCTTCCAGGCGCTGTCCGTGCTGACCGTCAGCGACCACCTGCAGCACGACGCGCACATGCCGCCGACGCAACGCGAGCAGGGCCTGGCGCGGATGACCGCGCTGGTGCTGGACAGCCTGCTGCCGGCAGCGGGCTGAGTGCCTGCCGGCGCGCCGGCGCGCTCAGTCCGGACGGTCGCCGGACGAACACAGCGCCGCGATCTGCGGGTAGCCCGCGAATGACGCCCGGGGCGAACAGCCAGGGCAATCCGGATTGCGCGGCAGCCGCGTCTTGTGGAACTGCATGCCCAGCGCGTCGAAGCTGAGCAACTGGCCGACCAGCGGTTCGCCCAGGCCCAGGATCAGCTTCAGCGCCTCGGTCGCCTGCAGCAGGCCGACGATGCCGGGCAGCACGCCAAGCACGCCCGCCTCGCTGCAATTGGGCGCGTCGGCCGCGGACGGCGGCAGCGGGAACAGGCAGCGGTAGCACGGCGAGTCGTCGCGACGCGGGTCGAACACGCCGAGCTGCCCGCTGAAGCGCTCCACCGCGCCGTAGATCATCGGCATCTTCAGGCGCAGCGAGGCGCAGGCCAGCAGGTAGCGGGCGGGAAAGTTGTCGGTGCCGTCGAGCATCAGGTCGTGGCCTGCCAGCAGCCGCTCCACGTTGGTGGCGTCCAGTCGTTCGGTCCGCGTCTCGACGCGGACGCGCGGGTTCAGCGCCTGCAGCGCCATCCGCGCCGACTCGGTCTTGGCCATGCCCACGCGCGCATCGGCGTGGACGACTTGCCGGTGCAGGTTCGAGCGCTCCACCGTGTCGTTGTCGATCAGGGTGAGCTGGCCGACGCCCGCGGCGGCGAGATACAGCGCCGCCGGCGAGCCCAGCCCGCCGGCGCCCACGATCGCGACCCTGGCCGCGCCCAGGCGGGCCTGCCCATGCTCGCCGACCTGCGCCAGCTGCAACTGGCGCGCATAGCGCTCGGCGGCATCCGCGTCGAGCGTGCCGGCGGCGATGGGCAGGCCTTCGGCCTTCCAGCGCGCGAACCCGCCGGCGATCGAACTCACCTGGCGGTAGCCGAGCCGCTGCAATGATTCGGCGGCGAGCAGCGAGCGTTGCCCGGAGGCGCACAGCAGCAGCACGGGGCGATCGCGATCGCCCTGCAGCTCCTCGATGCGCAACTCCAGGTGCCCGCGCGACAGGCCCAGCGCGTGGGCGGGCACGCCGCCAGCGCGCTCGGCCTCTTCGCGCACGTCGATCAGCACGGCGCCGAGCGCCTGTTGCGCGAGGGCCTGGGCCGGAGAAATCTCCGGTATGCGCCGGCGCAGCTGGTCCAGCCAGGAGTCGCGGTTGATCGGGACGCTCATGGCGGAAGTCTGTGCGCGGGGGGCATGGTATGCAAGCTTGCGCCCGGGCGGCCGGCGCGGCGGAAACCCGGTGCGGCTCAATAGAACTGCAGCACGTTGCCTTCGCGGTCGAAGGCGGCGAATTCGGCCACGCGGCCGTTGTTGATCGCGTTGACCATGAAGCGCATGGGCTGCGCGGCCTCGTCGGTGCCCGGGGCCACGCCGGCGCGACCGGACAGGCTGGCGACGCACACGATGTCCCATGGCAGGCCGGTGGCCGCGGACTCCTCCACCAGTGCGGCGAAGCTGGCGACTTCCTCCGGCGCCTTGTCCACGCACAGGCTCGGCGACAGGTTGCCGCCTTCGCCCCGCGCCGCGCGTTCGCGCTGCGCGTCGGTGGCCGCCTCCGGCACCTCGACGCGCGCGAAGACGAACAGCAGCCGCTGCGGCTCGGGCTGCCGGCGGCTTGCGTCGAGCAGATCCTGGAAGCTGGTCAGCGCCATGGTCGTCGCGGTCTCCGGGAGTGGATGGGCAAATTAGCATGCGCTGCGCTTGCCGGCGCCGCGATCGTGACAACGTGCCGCACGGCGGTTTGACTCCGGTCAATCGCGCCCGCGTGCCGACACGCTAACGTGACTTGTGCGTAAACTGGCGCCGACGCGGCACCCGCAGGTGGCGACCGGAAACGTCGGTCGCCCGCGGCGCGGCTGGCAGATCGCCGGTTCAACGGATCGGCAAGTTCGCCAAATCGAAGTGGAGCGGCAGTGCAGACCCTGGTTGACCATCATGGACGCTCATTTCCCTACCTGCGCCTGTCGTTGACCGAGGCGTGCAATTACCGCTGCGCGTATTGCCTGCCCGACGGCTACCAGGCGACCGGCCGGCCCGTCTTCCTGGTCCTCGAGGAAATCCGCCGGCTGGTGCGCGGCTTCGCCGCGCTGGGCATGAGCAAGATCCGCCTGACCGGCGGCGAGCCCAGCCTGCGCAAGGACCTGCCGGCGATCATCGCTGCCGTGGCCGCGGTGCCCGGCATCCGCCGGATTGCGCTGACCACCAACGGCTGCCGCCTGCCGCGGCTGGTGCGCGGCTGGCGCGAGGCGGGGCTGACCGCGCTCAATGTCAGCCTCGACAGCCTCGATGCCGCGCGTTACCTGGACATCACCGGACACGACCGTTTCGCCGAAGTCACCGACGGCATCGAGCAGGCGCTTGCGCTGGGCTTCGACGCGGTGAAGATCAATGCGGTGCTGCTGCGCGGGCGCAACGACGACGAGCTTCCCGCCTGGCTGGACTACCTGCGCGGGCGCGACGTCGCGCTGCGCTTCATCGAGCTGATGCAAACCGGCGAGAACCGCGAGTTCTTCGAGCGCCACCACCTGCGCGCCGAGGGCTTGCAGCGGCAACTGCTGGCCGACGGCTGGGTGTTGCGGCCGCGCGCGGCGGACGCCGGGCCGGCGCTCGAATATGCGCATCCGGACTATCGCGGCCGCATCGGCGTGATCGCGCCGTATGCCCGCGATTTCTGCGCCGGCTGCAATCGCCTGCGGGTCACCGCGCGCGGCGATCTGCGCCTGTGCCTGTTCGGCAATTTCGGCATTTCGTTGCGGCCGCTGCTGCAGTCCGACGACGACCACGACGCCCTGGTGGCGCACATCGCCACCCAGCTTGGCCTGAAGGCCGCCGGCCACGGCCTGCATCAGGGGCTGACCGGCATCACGCCGCACCTGGCTTCGATCGGAGGATGACCTTGCCCGCCACCGAACACGTCGCCGCCTTCCACATGGCGGACATCCGCGACAAGCGCCCGACCCGCCGTCGCGCCGTGGCCGTGGGCGAGTTGCTGGCCGGCCCGCGGGCCTGGCCGCTGATCGTCGAGCGCCGCCTGCCCAAGGGCGATGCGCTGGTGATGGCGGAAGTGGCCGGGCTGCAGGGCGCCAAGCAGGCTTCGGCGCTGATGCCGCTGTGTCATCCGCTGCCGCTGGAACTGGTGCGCGTGCACTGCGAACCGGTGGCCGAGCGGCTGGCGATCCGGGTCTACTGCGAGGTGGCGACCGAGGCCCGCACCGGGGTGGAGATGGAGGCGCTGGCCGGCGTCAACGCCGCGCTGCTGACGCTGTATGACCTGAGCAAGCCGGTCGAGCCGGCGCTGGCGATCGGCGGCATCCGGTTGCTGTTCAAGGAGGGCGGCAAGAGCGGCCTGTGGCGGCACCCGGAAGGCATGAGCGAGGCGGAGCAGGCGCATTTCCGTCCGCGCGACATCGCGCGGTTGGAGGATGTGCCGTGCGCCGTGATCACGCTCAGCGACCGGGCGCACGAGGGCAGCTGCGAGGATCGCTCCGGTCCGCTGCTGGTGGAAGGCCTGCGCAAGCTGGGGGCGCAGGTGGATCACGTCGACGTGCTGCCCGATGGACTGGAGCCGCTGGCCACGCGCCTGCGCGCGCTGGCCGCGGCACAGGTGCGCCTGTGCCTGTGCACCGGCGGCACCGGGCTGGGTCCGCGCGACTTCACGCCCGAGGCGCTGGCGCAGGTGGCCGATCGTCGGGTCGGCGGGCTGGCCGAGATGCTGCGCAGCGAGAGCGCGCGGCACACGCCGCTGGCGTGGCTGAGCCGGGCCGAGGCGGTGCAGCTGGGGCGCATGCTGGTGTTGGCCTTGCCCGGCAGTCCGCGGGCGGCAGGCCAGGGCATGGCCATCGTGGCGCCGCTGCTGGCTCATGCCGTGGCCATGATGGATGGCGAGGGACACCCGTGATCGCTTACCACGATGCGCTGGCGCTCATCCTCGAGCGGACGCGCCGGCTGCCGGAACGGCCATGCCCGCTCGAGCAGGCGCTGGGTCGGGTGCTGGCCCGGCCGGTGACCAGCCCCGCCGAGTTGCCGCCGTTCGACAATGCCGCGATGGACGGCTTCGCCCTGCATGCCGGCCAGACGCGGCTGCCGGCCGGGAGCGAGCACGTCGTGATGGGCGCGCAGGCGGCGGGCGACGCCCTGGCGCGGGCCGACGGCGGCGCCTGGGAAATCATGACCGGCGCGCGCATGCCCGCGGGGATGGACACGGTGGTACCGGTGGAGCAGGTCGAGATCGTCGAGCACGATGGCGACGGCCGGCCGCGGCGCATCCGCCTGGGCGTCGACGTCGAGGCTGGCCGGCATGTGCGCCGCTGCGGCGAGGACGTGCCGCTCGGCGCCGAGCTGATGCCGGCGGGCGAGCTGTTGCAGGCGCAGCACCTGGCGCTGCTGGCCGCCCTGGGCATCGCCGAGGTCGCGGTCGCGCGGCGTCCGCGCGTGGCCGTCATCTGTACCGGCCGGGAACTGGTGGACGACCCCCGCCAGCCGCTGCAGAGCGGACAGATCCGCAACAGCAACGGCCCGTTCCTGGCCACGCGCCTCGCCGCCGCCGGCGCGCAGGTGGTGTATCGGCAGACGGTGGCGGATGATCCGGCGGCCTTCGTGCGCGCGCTGGGCGAGGCGCTGCACGCCGGGGCTACCGTGGTGCTCAGTACCGGCGCGGTTTCGATGGGGCGCCACGATTTCGTGCCCGAGGCACTGCGCGGACTCGGTGCGCAGATCCATTTCCACAAGCTGCGGATTCGTCCGGGCAAGCCGTTGCTGTTTGCCAGCCTGCCGGATGGCGCGTTGTTCTTCGGGCTGCCGGGGAACCCGGTGTCCAGCGCGGTGGGCCTGCGCTTCTTCGTCGAGCCGGCCCTGCGCGGCATGCTCGGCCTGCCGCCGGAGCGCCCGCTGCGGTTGCCGCTGCGGCAGCGCTTCGAGCAGCGCGTGTCGTTGCGGTGCTTCCTCAAGGGCAAGCTGGCGCTGGCTGCCGACGGGCGCTTGCAGGCCGCGCTGCTGGACGGGCAGGAGTCGTTCCGGATCCGGCCGTTGCTCGACACCGGCGCCTGGGTAGTGCTTGCCGAGGATGCGCAGATTCGCGAGCCGGGCAGCATGGTCGAGGTTTACGCCCTGGGGCACCTGCAGCCGCTGGCGATCGGGAGCGAGGCATGAAGGTCGAAGTCAGCCTGTTTGGCGCGTTCCGCGATTACGAGCCGGGCGCGGCGGTGACGCTGGAAGTGCCTGCGGGCGCGCGCGTGGCCGATCTGCGCAGCGCGCTGGCGGCGCACGGCCGCGCGCATTGGCCGGGGTTCCGGGAAGGTTTGCTGATGCGCTCGGCCTTCGCCAGCCAGAGCTGCGTACTGGGCGAGCAGGAGCCCTTGCCCGCCAGCGGGCCGGTGGTGGTGTTGCCGCCGGTCGGTGGAGGTTGAGATGAGCGATTTCCGTTGCATGATCGTGGACGTCGAACACGAGCGCATCGATCCGGCCGCCGCGCTGGAGTTCGTCGCCGACCCGGCCTTCGGCGGCTTCGCCATGTTCGTCGGCCGGGTGCGCGAGCAGAACCAGGGGCGGGCGGTCGTGGGCGTCAGCTACGACGTGTTCGAGCAGCTGGCGCTGGCGGGCTTCGACGACATCGTGCGGCGCGCGCAGGAGCAGTTCGGCCCACGCCTGAAAATCCACCTGGCCCATGCCCGCGGCCGGCTCGGCGTCGGCGACGTGGCGGTGGTCGTGGCGGTGGGCACGCCGCATCGCGACGAGGCCTTCCGCGCCTGCCGCCAGGTCATCGAGGCGGTCAAGCACCGCAGCCCGATCTGGAAGCAGGAGCACTACCAGGACGGCAGCAGCGAATGGAGCGAGGGTTGCTCGCTGTGCGAGACGCAAGCACGGGACGACCAGCCGGAGTCGCGACATGACGGCCATGCGCACGGCTGAACCGGCGGTTGCGTTCGACGGCGTCGTGCTTGCCGGCGGCCGATCCTCGCGCATGGGCACCGACAAGGCCGGCCTGCCGTGGCGCGGCCGCCCGCTGCTGCAGCACATGCGCGGGTTGCTGGAGCAGGCCGGCGCGCAACGCGTGCTGACCTGCGGCCCCGGCGCCGATGCGCAGAGCCTGCCCGACCGGCAGCCCGGCCTGGGGCCGCTCGGCGGCCTGCTGACGCTGGCGCAGACCCAGCCGGACGGCCGCTACCTGGTGTTGCCCGTGGACATGCCGCTGCTCACGAGCGGGCTGCTGCGGCGGCTGGCCGGCGCACTCGCGGATGCCGGGGACATATCCTGCGCGATGTTCGCCGGGCATGTGCTGCCGTTGTGCCTGCGCCTGGACGAAACCACCCGCGCGGCGATCGGCGAGCTTGCCGGGCAGGCGCCGCGCATGCGCTCGCTGCATGCCCTGCATGCCCGCTTGCGCAGCGTGGAACTGGCCGTGGCCGACGACGAGCGCCCGTGCCTGGCCAATTGCAACACGCCCGGGGAGTGGCAGGAGGTGCAGGCATGAAGTTGCAGATCGATGGCCAGCAATGGCGGCTGCGGGTCGACGAGGACGAACTCGCGCGCCTGCGCGACGGCCAGGCCCTGGCCAGCGCGACGTACCTTCCCGACGGCGCCGCGTTCAACTTCCGCCTGGCGCTGCAGCCGGTGGCGCAGGCCGAACTGCAGCGGCGCGACGACATCTGGTCGTTCGCCCTGCCGGTCGAACGCGTGGAAGCGTACGTGCAGCAGTTGCCCAGCAGGAAAGGGCTGGAATTCGTGCTGCCGGCCGGTGCCGCGGTCGAGTGGTGGCTGCTGTTCGAGGTGGACGTGCGCGACAGCGTGAGCCGTCGCGGCGTGCCGCAGCGCCCGCGCTGAGCGGATGCCGCGGCCGTCCGCGCCGGCGCGGACGCCGCGACTGCGGCAAGACGTCGCAACATTCGTGCCGGCGGCATGCGCTGCGGCCGCGGGAAATGCCGTGCTCGCGGCGCCAGCGCAAGTGTGGTAACAGTTGCCGGGCAACTCGGGGGACAGGCCGCGCCGATGGTGTCGAATCCGTACCAATATGGTCGTGATTCCGCACTCTTGATCGGCATCAATTTGACGGCGGCATCACTCGCCTAGGCTCCGTTCATCGGGCCGCTGGAAGTGATGCGCAAGCGCTGCCGACACGACGACGCCACAGACTGCCAAGAGGGCTTTGCATGAGTTACTTCCTTGACCGCCTGCAGTTCTTCAAGCGCAAGGCGGAGACGTTCTCGGCGGGCCACGGCACCACCCGCACGGACAACCGGGACTGGGAAAACGGCTATCGCGCCCGCTGGCAGCACGACAAGATCGTGCGCTCCACCCACGGCGTGAACTGCACCGGCTCGTGCAGCTGGAAGATCTACGTCAAGAACGGCCTGGTGACCTGGGAAACCCAGCAGACCGACTATCCGCGCACGCGGCCGGACCTGCCCAACCACGAGCCGCGCGGCTGCCCGCGCGGGGCCAGCTACTCCTGGTACCTGTACAGCGCCAACCGGCTGAAGTACCCGCTGGTGCGTGGTGCGCTGCTGCGGCTGTGGCGCGAGGCGCGCAAGACGATGGCGCCGGTCCAGGCCTGGGCCAGCATCGTCGATGACCCGGCCAGGGCGAAGTCGTACAAGAGCAAGCGCGGCATGGGCGGCTTCGTGCGCGTGCGCTGGGACGAGGCCAACGAGATCATCGCCGCGTCCAACCTGCACACGGTGAAGAAGCACGGCCCCGACCGCGTGATCGGCTTCTCGCCGATCCCGGCGATGTCGATGATTTCCTACGCGTCGGGCGCGCGCTACCTGTCGCTGCTGGGCGGGGCCTGCCTGTCGTTCTACGACTGGTACTGCGACCTGCCGCCGTCCTCGCCGCAGGTGTGGGGCGAACAGACCGACGTGCCCGAATCGGCCGACTGGTACAACAGCCGCTACATCATCGCGTGGGGTTCCAACGTGCCGCAGACGCGCACGCCCGACGCGCACTTCTTCACCGAGGCCCGCTACAACGGCACCAAGACGGTGGCGATCACGCCCGACTATGCCGAAGTGGCCAAGCTCACCGACCACTGGCTGCACCCCAAGCAGGGCACCGATGCCGCCCTGGCGTTCGCCTTCGGCCACGTGATCCTGAAGGAGTTCCACGTCGACCGGCCGGCGGAGTACTTCATCGACTACTGCCGCCAGTACACCGACATGCCGCTGCTGGTGCGGCTGGAGCGGCGGCCCGACGGCCGCCTCGTGGCGGAGCGTTTCCTGCGTGCCAGCGACCTCGGCGGCCTGGGCGAATCGAACAACCCCGAATGGAAGACGCTGGCGCTGGACGAGCACAGCGGCGAAATCACCGTGCCCAACGGTTCGGTCGGTTTCCGCTGGGGCGAGCAGGGCAAGTGGAACGTCGAGGAAAAGGACAGCCAGGGCCGGGCGACCCGCCTGCGGCTGTCGCTCAAGGACGCCAACGACGGCATCGAGGCGGTCAGCTTCCCGTACTTCGGCGGCATCGAGCACGATCGCTGGACCGCCTCGAAGTTCGAGGACATCCTCGAGCGCAACGTGCCGGTGCGCCGCCTGCAGCTGGCCGACGGCAAGCAGTGGGAGGTGGCCACCGTCTACGACCTGCTGCTGGCGCACTACGGCGTCGACCGCGGCTTCGGCGGCGCCAACGTGGCGTCCAGCTACGACGACAACGTGCCGGGCACGCCGGCGTGGCAGGAGAAGATCACCGGCGTGTCGCGCGCCGAAGTGGTGGAAATCGCCCGCGAATTCGCCGGCACCGCGGCCAAGACCCGCGGCCGCAGCATGATCATCGTCGGCGCCGGCATGAACCACTGGTTCCACAACGACATGAACTACCGCGGCCTGATCAACATGCTGATGATGTGCGGCTGCATCGGCCAGACCGGCGGCGGTTGGGCGCACTACGTGGGGCAGGAAAAACTGCGCCCGCAGACCGGCTGGCAACCGCTGGCGTTCGGGCTGGACTGGAGCCGCCCGCCGCGGCAGATGAACGGCACCTCGTTCTTCTACTTCATGTCCGACCAGTGGCGCTACGAAAAGCTGGAGATGAAGGAAATCCTGTCGCCGCTGGCCGACCCGGCCCGCTTCACCGGCAGCCAGGCCGACCTCAACCTGCGTGCGATCCGCATGGGCTGGCTGCCCAGCGCGCCGCAGCTGGACCGCAACCCGCTGGAGGTCGTCAAGGCCGCCGAGCAGGCCGGCCGCTCGCCGGCCGACTACGTGGTCGAGCAGTTGCGGCAGGGCAAGCTGGATTTCGCCTACGCCGATCCCGATGCCCCGCAGAACTTCCCGCGCGTGCTGTTCATCTGGCGCTCGAACCTGCTCGGCTCCTCCGGCAAGGGCCACGAGTACATGCTGCGCCACCTGCTGGGCACGCGGCATGGCCTGCAGGGCAAGGACCTGGGCGAGCGCGGCGCGGTCAAGCCCGAGGAAGTGAAGTGGCGCGACGAGGCGCCGGAAGGCAAGCTCGACCTGCTGGTGACGCTGGATTTCCGCATGTGCACCACCGCGCTGTACTCGGACATCGTGCTGCCGACGGCGACCTGGTACGAGAAGAACGACCTCAACACCTCCGACATGCACCCGTTCATCCACCCGCTGTCCAAGGCGGTCGATCCGGCGTGGGAGTCGCGCAGCGACTGGGACATCTTCAAGGGCATCGCCAGGTCGGTCAGCGACATGGCGCCCGGCGTGCTGGGGGTGGAAAAGGACCTGGTGCTGGTGCCGACCCTGCACGACACGCCCGGCGAACTGGCCATGCCGCTGGGCGTCACCGACTGGAAGAAGGGCGAGTGCGAGCCGATTCCCGGCAAGACCATGCCCTCGATCGCCGTGGTCGAGCGCGACTACCCCAACCTGTACAAGAAGTTCACCTCGCTCGGGCCGCTGATGGACAAGCTCGGCAACGGTGGCAAGGGCATGCAGTGGGACACCCGCGACGAGGTCGATTTCCTCGGCAAGCTCAACCACACGGTGACCGAGCAGGGCGTCAGCCACGGGCGCCCGCGCATCGAGACCGCGATCGACGCCTGCGAGGTGGTGCTGCACCTGGCGCCGGAGACCAACGGTCATGTCGCGGTCAAGGCATGGGAGTCGCTGGGCACGTTCACCGGCCGCGAGCACACCCACCTCGCGCGCGGCAAGGAGCACGAGGCGATCCGCTTCCGCGACATCCAGGCGCAGCCGCGCAAGATCATTTCCTCGCCGATCTGGTCGGGCCTGGAGGACGAGCACGTCAGCTACAACGCCTGCTACACCAACGTGCATGAGCTGATCCCGTGGCGCACCGTCAGCGGCCGCCAGCAGTTCTACCAGGACCACGAGTGGATGATCGCCTTCGGCGAAGGCTTCATGAGCTACCGCCCGCCGGTCGACACCAAGACCATCGAGCCGCTGCACAACAAGCGTGGCAACGGCCACCGCGAGATCGTGCTGAACTGGATCACCCCGCACCAGAAGTGGGGCATCCACAGCACCTACAGCGACAACCTGCTGATGCAGACCCTGTCGCGCGGCGGTCCGATCGTGTGGATCAGCGAGGGCGATGCGCGCGAGGCCGGCATCGAGGACAACGACTGGATCGAGCTGTTCAACGTCAACGGCGCGATCGCCGCCCGCGCGGTGGTCAGCCAGCGCGTGATGCCGGGGATGGCGATGATGTACCACGCGCAGGAACGCATCATCAACGTGCCCGGTTCGGAAATCACCGGCACCCGCGGCGGCATCCACAACTCGGTCACCCGCGTGGTGCTCAAGCCGACCCACATGATCGGCGGCTACGCGCAGCTGGCCTGGGGCTTCAACTACTACGGCACCTGCGGCACCAACCGCGACGAGTTCGTGATCGTGCGCAAGATGGACAAGGTCGACTGGCTGGACGGCGAATCAGGCCCCGCAACCCAGAGCCCGGCGCATGCCAGGGAGGTGGTGTGATGAAAGTCCGTGCCCAGATCGCGATGGTGCTGAACCTCGACAAGTGCATCGGCTGCCACACCTGCTCGATCACCTGCAAGAACGTGTGGACCAGCCGCGAAGGCGTCGAGTACGCCTGGTTCAACAACGTCGAAACCAAGCCCGGCATCGGCTACCCGAAGGAATGGGAAAACCAGGACAAGTGGAACGGCGGCTGGGTGCGCACCCGCACCGGCAAGCTGGTGCCGCGTGCCGGCGGGCGCTGGCGCATGCTGTCGAAGATCTTCGCCAACCCCGACCTGCCGCAGATCGACGACTACTACGAGCCGTTCACCTTCGACTACCAGCACCTGCACCAGGCGCCGGAAGGCCAGCACCAGCCCACCGCACGCCCGCGTTCGCTGATCAGCGGCGAGCGCATGCAGAAGATCGAGTGGGGGCCGAACTGGGAGGAGATCCTCGGCACCGAATTCGCCAAGCGCGCCAAGGACCGCAACTTCGACAACGTGCAGAAGGAAATCTACAGCGCGTTCGAGAAGACCTTCATGATGTACCTGCCGCGCCTGTGCGAGCACTGCCTCAACCCGGCCTGCGTGTCGGCGTGTCCTTCCGGCGCGATCTACAAGCGCGAGGAAGACGGCATCGTGCTGATCGACCAGGACAAGTGCCGCGGCTGGCGCATGTGCGTGTCGGCCTGTCCGTACAAGAAGATCTACTACAACTGGAAAAGCGGCAAGTCGGAAAAGTGCACCTTCTGCTACCCGCGCATCGAGATGGGCGAGCCGACCGTGTGTTCGGAAACCTGCGTCGGGCGCATCCGCTACCTGGGCGTGATGCTGTACGACGCCGACCGCATCCAGCAGGCAGCCTCGGTGCCGGCCGAGAAGGACCTGTACCAGGCGCACCTGGACATCTTCCTCGATCCGTTCGATCCGGCGGTGATCGAGGCCGCGCGCAACGAAGGCATCCCCGACAGCTGGCTGGAGGCGGCCAAGGGTTCGCCGGTGTACAAGCTGGCGATCGACTGGAAGCTGGCGCTGCCGCTGCACCCGGAGTACCGCACCTTGCCGATGGTGTGGTACGTGCCGCCGCTGTCGCCGATCCAGTCCGCCGCCGAACGCGGCCGCGTGGGCATGAACGGCGAGCTGCCGGATGTCGCCTCGCTGCGCATCCCGGTGCGCTACCTGGCCAACCTGCTGGCGGCCGGCGACGAGGCCCCGGTGGTGCGCGCGCTGGAGCGGATGATGGCGATGCGCGCGTGGCGCCGCGCGCGCAACGTCGACGGCGTCGAGGACCTGGCCGTGCTGAAGCAGGCCGGCCTGAGCGTGGCGCAGGCCGAGGACATGTACCGCTACCTCGCCATCGCCAACTACGAGGACCGCTTCGTCATCCCCACCGGGCATCGCGAATACGCCAACGACGCCTTCGGCGAGCGCGGCGGCTGCGGCTTCACCTTCGGCAACGGCTGCAGCGGCGACAGCCCGGCCGACCTGTTCAGCGAGCGCAAGATCACCACCTTCACGGTGCGGCCGGTGCGCAAGGAAAAAGACGAGGTCGCCCCATGAGCCTGCTGAAACTGATCGGCGTGCTGCTGGACTATCCCGACGACGAGCTGTGGCAGCACGGCGACGAACTGCTCGCCGCCGCCGCCGATCCGGCGCTGCCGGCGGCACGGCGGAAGGCGCTGGCGGGCTTCGTGCAGGGCCTGCTCGACGCCGACCCGTTGACCGCACAGGACGCGTGGCTGCAGACCTTCGACCGTGGCCGCTCGATGAGCCTGCTGCTGTTCGAGCACATCCACGGCGAATCGCGCGACCGCGGCCAGGCGATGGTCGACCTGATCGAAGCCTACCGCAGGCAGGGCTTCGAACTGGCGGCGAAGGAGCTGCCCGATTACCTGCCGCTGCTGCTGGAATTCCTGGCGCAGCGTCCGCCGGCCGAGGTACGCGACTGGCTCGGCCACATCAGTCACATCGTCGGCATGCTCGCGGCGCGTGCCGCCGAACGCGGCAGCCCCAGCCAGGTGCTGTTCGAGCTCCTGCTGGAGCTGGCCGACGGCAAGACCGACCTGGCCTTGCTGCGCCAGCGGGCCAGCGAGGAAGCGCGCGACGACACCGCCGAGGCGATGGATCGACTGTGGGAGGAGGAAGCGGTCCGTTTCGGCGCCGAAGCGCCCGACGACGGCTGCCAGCCGAGCACGCGCCGACCCTCGCCATCCACTGCCGCCCCGCAGGTGCAGCCATGAACTATCTCGACCAATTCGCCTTCCAGCTGTACCCGTACATCGCCATGGCGGTGTTCTTCATCGGCAGCTGGGCGCGTTTCGACCGTGCCATGTACACCTGGCGCACCGGCTCCAGCCAGCTGCTGTCCAGTCGCGGCATGCGCCTGGGCAGCAACCTGTTCCATGTCGGCATCCTGGTCGTGCTCGGCGGCCATCTGGTCGGCCTGCTGACGCCGCACGCGGTCTACGAACTGGTGATCACCGCGCCGCAGAAGCAGTTGCTGGCGATGGTGGTCGGCGGCGTGTTCGGCGTGGTGTGCCTGGCGGGCCTGCTGATCCTGCTGGCGCGCCGCCTGTTCAACCCGCGGGTGCGCGCCACCGGCACCGTCGGCGACACCGTGATCCTGGTGCTGCTGCTGCTGCAACTGCTGCTCGGGCTGTACACCATCGTGCTTTCCAGCCACCACATGGACGGCAGCGTGATGATCGCGCTGGCCGAATGGGCGCAGCACATCGTCACCTTCCGCTGGGGCGCGGCCAGCTTCGTGATCGGCGTGGACTGGGTCTACAAGGCGCACATCTTCCTCGGCATGACGCTGTTCCTGGTGGCGCCGTTCACGCGGCTGGTGCACGTGTGGAGCATCCCGGTCAGCTACCTGTGGCGGCCCTACCAGGTGGTGCGCCGGCGCCAGGCGACGTTGCGCTACGGATCGAGGGACTGACCATGACGCCGGGCAAAGCCGATGCGCGAGGGATCCCGCTGACCATCATCGATTCGGCCAGGCCGGTGACGCAGGAGGCTCACGAGCATCAGCACGACAGCAAGGGCGAGGGTCCGCGCACGCTGGGCCAGCCGGCACCGTGCTACCTGTTCGTGGACGAGCAGGCGATCAGCGAAGCCGAGATCGCGCAGGAGATGCAGCACCACCGTGCGCCGACCCCGGCGCACTCCCGCGCCGCTGCAGCCCGTGCGCTGGTGGTGCGCGAGCTGTTGCGCCGCGAAGTGCAGCGGCTCGGCCTGGTCGACCAGGTGCCGGCCGGCAGCCAGGAAACCGTGGAGGAGGCCGGCATCCGCGTGCTGCTGGAACGCGAAATCGAGGATCGCGTGCCGGCGGAAGAGGATTGCCGGCGCTACTACGAGCAGAACCGCCAGCTGTTCCGCGCGCCCGACCTGATCCGCGTGCGGCACATCCTGCTGGGTGCGGCGGCCGACGACGTCACTGGCCGCATTCGTGCCTGCGCCGAAGCCGAGCGCCTGATCGCCGAGCTGAAGATCAATCCGGTGCTGTTCGCCGATTTCGCGATGCGCCATTCCGACTGCCCGTCGAAGACGCAGGGCGGCGAACTCGGCTGGTTGCAGCGGGGCCAGGCCACGCCCGAATTCGATCGCCAGGTGTTCCGCCTGCGCGAGGGCCTGGCGGCGTTCCCGGTCGAATCGCGCTGGGGCTACCACGTGGTCAGCGTCGATGGCATCCGGCCCGGCGCCGAACAGCCGTTCGACGCCGTCCGCGAGCGGATTTCCGACTATCTGGAATTGCAGGTGCGCCAACGCGAGCTGCAGCGCTACCTGCTCGACTTGCAGGAGCGTTACCCGGTGCGCGGCCTGGATGCGATCGAGGCACTGGCCAGCGCCTGATGCGCCGGTCGCACGTTTCCGCGACGACGACAGCCGGCCTTCCCGTGGACCGGCCCTCAGCGCCCCACATCTACCGGATGCACCAGCATGCATGAGCCGAGCATCGTGTCCCGTGGCGAGCAGCAGCGCGCCATGTGGCTAAGCACCTTCGCCTTCACCGTGTGTTTCGCGGTGTGGACGATATTTTCCATCATCGGCATCCAGATCAAGCAGCAACTCGGCCTCAATGAAACCCAGTTCGGCCTGCTGATCGCCACGCCGATCCTCACCGGATCGCTGATCCGCCTGCTGCTCGGCATCTGGGCCGACCAGTACGGCGGCCGTCGCGTGTTCGCCGCGGTGATGCTGTGTGCGGCCGCGGCCACCTGGATGCTGGGCTACGCGCACACCTATCCGCAGTTTCTGGTCGCCGCGCTGTTCGTCGGCATTGCCGGCGGCGCATTCTCGGTCGGGGTGGCCTACGTGTCGAAGTGGTTCCCGGCGAGCAGGCAGGGCACGGCGCTGGGTGTCTTCGGCGCGGGCAACGTCGGCGCCGCGGTCACCAAGCTGCTGGCACCGATGGTGATGGTTGCCTCGGGCTGGATCCTGGTCAGCAGGATCTGGGCGATCGCCCTGGCGGTGACCGCCGCGCTGTTCTACCTGTTCAGCCAGGAGGACCCTTCGCTGGCGCAGCGGCGCAAGTCGGGCACCAAGCCGATGTCGTTCCGCGAACAGATGATGCCGCTTCGCAACCTGCAGGTATGGCGTTTTTCGCTCTACTATTTCTTCGTCTTCGGCGGCTTCGTGGCGCTGGCCCTGTGGCTGCCGCACTTCCTCACCGGGGTCTACCGGCTGGACGTGAGGACCGCCGGCATCCTTGGCGCCTGCTATTCGATTCCGGCCAGCCTGTTCCGCATCGTTGGCGGGGTGCTGTCCGACCGCATCGGTGCGCGCAAGGTGATGTACTGGACGTTCGGCGTCTCCGCCATCTGCACCTTCCTGCTCGCCTATCCGGACACCCACTATGTCGTGAAGGGCATCACGGGCGACATCAGCCTGCACCTGGCGATCGGCGTGGTGCCGTTCACGGTGCTGGTGTTCGTGCTGGGTTTCTTCATGTCGCTGGGCAAGGCGGCGGTGTACAAGCACATCCCGGTCTATTACCCCCAGCATGTCGGCTCGGTGGGCGGCGTGGTCGGCATGATCGGCGGACTGGGCGGTTTCATCCTGCCGATCGCGTTCGGTGTGCTGAACGACGTCGTGGGCGTGTGGACCAGCTGCTTCATGCTGCTGTTCGTCCTGGTGGCCGCTTCGCTGGCGTGGATGCACTTCGCGATTCGGCGCATGGAACGCCGGCACTTCCCGCAGATCGGCACCGAGACGGATCTGCCCGAGGTCATGGATGCCGTGGCGCAGTCGCGAAGCCGCTGAGGGCGTGGCGGCTGCGGGGCACGTTCGCCCCGCAAGCTACGTCGTCCGGCGTGGCCGGCCGCGCCGTCAGCCGATGCGGGTGGGCGTAGTGCGGCGCGGCGCGGGTTGCGCGCCGCGCCGGCAAGCACGGCGGGCCGCCTGCGATCAGGGATTCTTCACGTACGCGTTCCCGCGCAGGTAGAACCACCAGTTGAGCAACAGGCACAGCGCGTAGAACGCCGCGAAGCCGTACATCGCCATCTCGGGTGTCCCGAGTTTGATCTGCTCGCCGATCACGACCGGCGCGGCAAATGCACCGTAGGCGGCGACGGCCGACGTCCAGCCCAGCACCGGACCGGCCTGCTGGCGGTCGAAGATCGCGCCGATGGTGCGGAAGGTCGACCCGTTGCCGACGCCGGTGGCGGCGAACAGCAGCACGAAGAGCGCGAGGAAGGCGAAGAAGTAATCCTCGGGCGTCGCCGAGTGGTAGGCCTTCATCATCACGTAGCCGGCCGCCACCGAGGCGCCCACCATCACCACGGAAACCCACTGGGTGACGATCGAACCGCCGGTCTTGTCCGAGATCCAGCCGCCGATCGGGCGCGTCAACGCACCGACGAAGGGGCCGATCCATGCGTAGGCAAGCACCGGCAACGCGTTCGGATTCGGCTGCGTGTGGGTCATCACGCCGTTCGCATCGGGCACGTGGATGACGTCGAAGATCACCTTCATCGACAGCGGCAGCGCCATCGAGAAGCCGATGAACGAGCCGAAGGTGACGATGTAGAGGATCGTCATCGCCCAGGTGTGCTTGTTGCGGAAAATCTCGAACTGCTTGGTCACGCCCTCCTTCATCGGGCCGAAGGCGGCGAGCTTCATCACCGTCAGCATCAGGGTGATGTCGAGCGGGATCGCCACCCAGACGTTGAGCACTCCCAGGCCGGTCGGTGCCGGCAGGTACAGCCAGAGCATGAAAATCGACGGCACGAAGGCGAGCGTGTACAGGTAGGTGATCTTCGAGAACGCGACCAGCGGGTTGCCGGTGGCGGGCGAGATCGTCTTCAGGTTGTTCATGCCGAACCAGCACAGGATCGACAGCGGCACCAGCGACAGCGCCCAGGCGAAGCCGGAGTTCTGGATCCAGGTCGACGTGCCGGCCGGGATCTTGCCGAAGATCCAGCCGCTTTCCTTGAGCAGGGTCTCGGGACCACCGCCGATGGCACCGAAGATGCTCACCGTCATCACGAGCGGAATGACGATCTGCATCGTCGTCACGCCGAAGTTGCCCAGTCCCGCGTTGAGGCCCAGCGCCGTGCCCTGCAGCCGCTTGGGGAAGAAGCCGCTGATGTTGGACATCGACGAGGCGAAGTTGCCGCCGCCGACGCCGCACCACAAGGCCATCAGCTGGAACGCCCACAACGGCCAGTCCTTGTGCTGCAGCACGATGCCGGTGCCGATGGCCGGCGCCAGCAGCATCGCCGTGGTCAGGAAGATCGTGTTGCGTCCGCCCGCGAGGCGGATCAGGAACGAGGCCGGGATGCGCATCGTGGCGCCGGCAATGCCGGCGATCGCGGTCAGCGTGAAGAGTTCGGCCTGCGTGAACGGAAAGCCGAGGTTGAGCATCTGCACCGTGATGATGCCCCACATGCCCCAGATCGCGAAGCCGCACAGCAGGGCGGGGATCGAGATCCACAGGTTGCGGTAGGCGATCCGCTTGCCGGTAGCCTCCCAGAACGCGGGATCCTCCGGGCGCCAGTCGTCGATGTCCGCGCCGCTCGAGTGCGATGGTGGCGCAGTGCCAGGGCCTGATTTGGTGTTCATGGTGGTCCTCGGGTCGTCTCGTTGGAATCAGCCGGCGAGGCTGAGCGTGGGGGCTTCCTGCCTGTCTTTGACGTGGATCGTGGAGTCGGTGTGGTGCGTCATCCGGCAAACCGGGCGAAGCGGTCACGTAGACGGCGCGCGCGAACCGTGCGCGAGGCGCCACAGGTTGTGCGCGACGCCAGCGAACGCGCCGAGCCATGCAACCAGTGCAATCGCAAAAAACAGCTTCGGCAGGAAGCCGAGGAAACCGAAGCCCATCGCCTTGGCCATCTCCAGCGTGCTGGTGGCGTACATGCCCAGCGGGAACACCGCGCCCCAGTACAGCGGGTCGTAGCGCAGCGGAAAGCGCCGGTAGACGTGGCGCCACACGCCGAGCACCAGCAGCATCGGGATCCACCAGGTGCCGGTGGCCCAGTAGAACACCGTGAATCCCTTGATGAAGGGCTGCAGCGACAGCAGGTAGGGCGCATCCGCCGCATTGATGCTGAGCAGCGAGCCGGCCAGGGTGGAAATGGCCATCGCGCCCATGTTGATCCAGTACGGCGGCGACAGGTCGGCCGGCGAGAATTCGAAGAAGGTGTAGCGGTAGAAGATCAGCGACATCATCCAGATGTACAGCATGCCGCCCCACAGCCACATCGACAGCGCGAAGAAGTTCAGCTCCAGCTTCCACGGCTGCACCGCGTGCGCAGCGAGCAGGGCGCTCAGCACCGCGATCGACTGGGTGGCCACTACCGCCAGCAGCCAGCCGCCGCTGATGCCGCGGTCCAGCGTGGGTTTGCCTTTCTTGACGGTGAAGGCGGTGAACACCGTGTAGGTCAGCCCCAGCCACAGCACGATCGCCACGACCCACAGCAGCAGGCCGCCGCGGGTACTGCCGGCCAGCAGCAGGAACTGGCAACCCAGGATGCTCGATGCGGCGACCATGGTGAAGAAGCCCGGCCCGCTCAGGTGGTCGGTCAGGTCGCCGAGGAAGCGTTGCGGATAGCGCGCCAGGCGCAAGGCGTAGAGCAGCCAGAGCAGCGCATAGACGCCGGCATTGATGGCGAACAGGCCCCATGCCAGCCGCGGCAGGCCCAGCCGCCAGGCGCCGATGGAGACGATGCCGGTCGCCATGACCATGCCGAAGTAGGCTGGCGAGAGTCCTGCCAGGGCGGAAGAGGGGAAGCGCGATGCCTGCTGCATGTGGCGTTTCTCGATGGTCGCTGGCGTAGCCGGAATGAGCGGTGGGAAAGCCTGCCCGGCATCCGCGGTCGATGCCCTGGAGTGGATGCGGCGCGACGCCGGCGACCGCAGCCGGCGCTTGCGCCCCTGGACAGCTTAGGGTGACCGGGTCGGGCGCAAGTTGACTGCGGTCAACCGGCCCGCTTCAGGCCATCGGCGGCCTGAAGCGGGCACGCTGCGGTTCAGACCAGCAGCGCCACCGACTTGATCTGCGCCCACACGGCCAGGCCCTCGCGCAACTGCAGGCGGAGCACCGACTGGTGCGAGACGCGTGCCAGCAGGCAGGCGCCCCCGGCCAGCAGCTGCAGCTGGAACTGCCCACTGGGCAGCGGCGCCAGCGACTGCAGCACGGCCGGGACGATGTTCAGCACGCTGGTGTCGGCGTGCGCGCTCAGCGCGACGCTGACGTCGCGCGCCGCTACCCGCAGGCGTATGCGAGTGCCGACCGGGTGGGCGGGGCCATGGGCGTGCAGTGTGCCGACGGGCGTATCCAGCCGCAGCAGGCCGTGCTCGTCGTGGCCGAGCACGCTGGCCTCGATCACGCTGGCGGCATCCTCGCGCAGCGCCAGCGGCAGGTCGGAGCGGTTCAGCACCTCCAGCGCCGGGCCGGCGACGCGCACCCGGCCGGCGTCGAGCAGCACCAGGTGGTCGGCCAGGCGCGCGGCTTCTTCCACCGCATGGGTGACGTACAGCAAGGGGATGCGTGCCTCCCGCTTGACCGCTTCCAGGTACGGCAGGATCTCGGCGCGCCGCTCGGCGTCGAGCGCGCTCAGCGGCTCGTCCAGCAGCAGCCAGCGCGGCTGGCACACCAGTGCGCGGCCGAGTGCCACGCGCTGCCGCTCGCCGCCGGACAGCGTGGCCGGCGACCGCGCCAGCAGCGGCCCCAGCGCCAGCTTGTCGATCCACTCGCGCATGGCGTCGGCGGGCGCGCCGGCGCGGCGCCAGCCGTAGCGCAGGTTGTCGAGTACCGACAGGTGCGGCAGCAGTGCCGCGTGCTGGAACACCACGCCGACCCGGCGCCGGTGCGGCGGCAGGCACACCTGCGCGTCCTGCCAGGTTTCCCCGCCGATGCGCAGCACGCCGCGGGCCGCCGGCTCGAGGCCGGCAATGGCGCGCAGCAAGCTGCTCTTGCCGCTGCCGGACGGGCCGAACACCACGGCGACGCCCTGCGCGGGCAGCGACACCGCCACGTCCAGCGTGAAATTCCTGCGCCGCCACTGCAGGCGCAGTTCGATGCCACCGGCCGGCTCAGTCATGCACGAGCGCCGTTCGCCGGCCCAGCCACTGCATCACCAGCAGCATGCCGAAGGAGAACGCCAGCAATCCGGCCGCCAGGCGATGGGCGTCGGCGTAGGCCATCGCCTCGACCTGGTCGTACAGCAGCACCGACAGCACCCGCGTCTGCCCGTCGATGTTGCCGCCCACCATCAGCACCACGCCGAACTCGCCCACCGTGTGGGCGAAGCCGAACAGCGTGGCGGTGAGCAGCGCCGGTTTCGACAGCGGCAGCACCACGCTGACGAAGCGGTCGAACGGGGAGGCGCGCAGCGTGGCGGCGGCATCCAGCACGACGGCGTCGATCGCGGCGAAGCCGGACTGCAGCGGGTGCACCACGAACGGCAGCGAATACAGCACCGAGGCAAGCAGCAGCCCCGGGAAGGTGAACGCCAGCGTGCCCAGTCCCAGTGCCGTGGTGAGCTGGCCGAGCGGGCCGTCCGGCCCCATTCCGAGCAGCAGGTAGAAGCCCAGCACGGTAGGCGGCAGCACCATCGGCAGGGCAACCAGCGCCCCGACCGGCATGCGCCAGCGCGAGCCGGTGCGCGCCAGCCACCAGGCCAGCGGCATGCCCAGCAGCAGCAGGATCAGCGTGGTCAGCCCGGCGAGCTTGAGGGTGACCAGGATGGCGGCCAGCAGCGTGGTCATGGCCGTCGTCGCGATGCCGGTGCCGGCTCAGTCATATCCGTGGGCCGCGATGGTGCGTCGGGCGGTATCGTCGCGCAGATATTCCAGGAAGCCAATCGCCGCCGGGTTGTCGCGGCCGTGGTCGAGCAACACCGCGCTCTGGATGATCGGCTGGTGCCAGTCGGCAGGCACCAGCCAGGCCGAGCCGCCCGCCTGCCGCTGCGCTTCCTGCGCCAGCGAACGCGGCAGCAGGCCGGCCTCGGCATTGCCGCTCAGCACGAACTGGGTGGCCTGCCCCACGTTTTCGCCGAGCACCAGCCGTGGCTGCAGCGTGTCCCAGCGGCCGACGTGCCGCAGCGCCTGGCGCGCGGCGGCGCCGTAGGGCGCCAGCGCAGGGTTGGCGATCGCGAACCGGCGGAAGTCGTGCCCGCGCAGCGTGCGTTCGCCGTCGGTGACCAGCGTGGCGTCGCGACTCCACAGCACCAGCCGGCCGCGGGCGTAGTCGTACAGCGACGCGCGCACCGCCAGCCCTTCGTCGACCAGGCGTTGCGGCGTGGCGTGGTCTGCCGCCAGCAGCACGTCGAACGGCGCGCCGTGGCGGATCTGCGCATACAACTTGCCGGTCGAGGCTGTGCTGATCTCGATGCGGTTGCCGCTGCGGCGCATGTATTGCGCCGCCAGCAGGCGGGCCACCTCGCTGAAGTTGGCGGCCACGGCGATCCGCGCCTGCGCCACCGGCGGCGCGCCGGCGCCGGCCCGACCCGCAGGCCAGGCAGCGAGGCCGACGATGGCCAGCAGCACCGGCACGGCGCGCCGGACCCGCATGCGGACGATTTCCAGCTGCAATGCTTTGCCCTCGGTGGGTCGCCCGCTCCGCTGCGCCGATTCCCGGCGCGGGCGTGGCGGCCGGCATGGGTGGGTTCGATTTATACACGCCGGCGAACCGCGCGGGCGGATCCGGGGCAACATGCCGCGGGTGACGGCCGTGCGCGAGGGGCGTTATTGCGGCGTGACCGGGCAGCCGCGCGGCCGTTTGCCGCAGGCGCAGGCGGGTTGACGTGGGTCAGTCGCGGCGAGGCCGCGGTGCGCTAGCCTTTTCCCGTCCGCGGCAACCCTGCCGCTTGCCGGAGTCTTCCGCATGAAATCGGTCCATGTTGTTCTTGCACTGGCGTGTGGCCTGGGTCTGGGCCTGGCGGCCCAGGCGTCCCCCCAGCACGCCCACGAAAGCCACCCGGCGCATGCCGCCACGGCCGCCGCGCCGGCACCGGCGCAGCGTTGGGCGCCGGACGCGCCGCTGAGCGCGGGCATGCGCCGCGCGCACACCGCGGTGGCCGAGCTGGCCCACTACGAGATGGGCCACATGAGCGCGCCGATGGCGGTCGATCGCGCCACCGAGGTCGAGCAGGCGGTGACCTACATGTTCGCCAACTGCAAGCTGGCGCCCGAGCCCGACGCCGCGCTGCACGGCATCCTGGTGCCGCTGATGAGCGCGGCGCAGACGCTGAAGGCCGACCCGACGAAGGTCGCGGCGGTGGCCGAGATGCGCGCGGCGATCGCACGCTACCCGCAGTACTTCAACGACCCCGGCTGGGACCAGCCGGCCCCGGCCGAGCACGTGATGCACGACGAGCCGTGAGGCAGTGCGTTGCGGGCGGCGCGCGAGGCGCCGTCCGCAACGCATGCGACGTCGTCAGAGCTTCACGTCGAGCTTCAGCCAGCTGCTGCGGCCCGGCTCGTTCACCCGCAAGGTGTTGACGTAGCCGACCAGCCCCGCGCTCGCCGCGTTGACGTGCTCGGCGTAGGTCCTGTCGAGCAGGTTGTCGATCCCCGCGCTGAGCGTGAGCGTGCGGCTGAGCCGCCAGCCCGCGTTGAGCGAGAACACGCCGAAGCCGGCGCTGGGCCCCAGGTCCTGGCCGACGATGTTGCCGCTGCCCGGCGCCACCCGGCGCTGCGCCGCGGCCACCCGCCACAGCGCGCCCACCGACCAGACGCCGCTGTCGTAGGTGAGCCCGAGACGCGCTTCCAGCGGCGGCATCTGCGGCAGCGGTCGCTGGTCGCTGCGGTTTTCGCCCCAGGCCCAGGCGAGCGTGGCGTCGCCCTTCCAGCGCGCGTCGAAGGCAACGACCATGCCGGCTTCGGCGCCGGCGATGCGCGCCTGCACGTTGCGCGCCTGGCTGTTGCCCGCCATGCCGCGGCCGTAGTCGAGCAGGATGAAATCGTCGACCACGCCGAGGTAGCCGGACGCCCAGCCCTTCAGTCGCCGGCCGTCGTCGTACTGCAGGCCGGCGTCGAGCTGGGTGGTCTTCTCCGGCGCCAGGGCGCGGAACGCGGCGACGCTCTTGTCGACGTGCCGGCCGAACAGCTCCCAGTAGTCGGGGAAGCGCTCGACGTGGCCGATGCCGGCGTAGACCGTGGCCGGCGCAGCGGCCAGCTCGCGCTCGTAGCGCACGAAGCCGGCGGGCAGGATTGATGCGCGGCTGGCGGCGCCCTTCGCGGCCCCGCCCATGCCTGCGGGTAAGGACAGGCTGTAACCGCGCGCCTGCGCATGGTCGACACGCGCGCCGCCGACCATGCGTTCACGCTCGGCCAGCGTCCAGCGCAGCTCGCCGAACACGCCCAGCGTGCCCATGCGCGCATCGCGCCGGCGCGGTTGCGTGCGGTAGTCCGGCAGCCTGCCGCCGGCGGGGCCGCCCAGGCGGGCGGTGTGCGTGTTGGCTGAACCGTCGGCGCCGGCGACCAGTTCCAGCGACTCGCCCCAGGCGAAGCTGGCGGCGATGCGCCCGCCGGAGGTGCGGCGCGCGACCTCGCTGGCCATCGCCATCGGCATCGTGCTGCGCGGGTCCGGACGGCGCAGGGTGTAGTTGTCCATCACGTGGTCGGCGTCGTTGTAGTAGAGCTGGGTGTCGAGCTTCTGCAGCGCGCCGCCGGCGTAGCGCCGCTCGAACTTCAGGGCTACGCTTTCGCGCAGGAACTGCACGCCGTCCATGCTGCTGAAGGCATAGGCGGCCTGGCCGTCGCCCTTGCCGGCGGTGAGTTCCACGCGGGTGTCGTCGTCCGGCGTCCAGCCCAGGGTGAGGTCGCTGTTCCAGCGGTCGTAGGCGGAGTGCACGCGGCGGCCGTCGCCATCCGCGTAGTCCTGGGCGTGGGTATGGTTGGCGCTGACGCCCAGGTAGACATCCGGCGTGCCGGCGCGCAGGTCGACCCGCTGGTCGTTGCGGCCGTTCGACCCGCCCAGCAGGCTGCCCTCGAACGCATGGCCCGGTTCGGCGTAGCGCTTGAAATCGCGCTCGAACAGCACCGTGCCGGCGGAATTGCCCGGGCCGTACTGCACCGTCTGCGGCCCCTTGATCACGGTGACGCGGTCGTACAGCTGCGGCGAGATGTAGGCGGTGGGCGGGTCCATCCGTGACGGGCAGCCGCCGCCGATCTGGCCGCCATCGACCAGGATGTTCAATCGCGAACCGGCCATGCCGCGCAGCACCGGATCGCCGTTGCTGCCGCCCTTGCGGATGACCGCGAAGCCGGGGATGGTCTTCAGGAAATCCGCGCCGTCGCTGGCCGGCACCGGTTGGCGCGGCGCCTTCGGGTTGGTGGTGACGGTGAGCGGGCTGTCCTGCATCACCGCAGTGACCACGATCGGCGCGAACAGCTGAGTGGTCGGCTCGGTGGCCGCCGCAGCCAACGGCGGGCCCAGCAGCAGAGCGAGTCCGATCGTGCGCGCCAGGGCGCGGCGAGTGGGAAGAGGCACGGCGGAGGCGTGCGGCGACGAGAGCGCAGCCGCACGGGCGCGCTCGCAAACAATACGGGCAGACATGGCATTCCTCGATGTTCTGGCGGGGCGGCGAGCGCGGGAGTGCGCCGGCCGCGGGTCAACGCAGATCAGCTGGGCAGGAAGGCCGGCGGACCGCGCGGCACGGCGGTCAGGGTGGAACGTTCGGGGCCGCGGCGCGGCGCGGTGGGTACTCCCGGCTGCGGGCCGGGCCGCGGCGACAGGCCCGGCAGCCAGGCGATGACGAGCAGCAACGGGCTGTGGCCGAGCAGGCCGCAGTAGTCGCACTGCTCCATCGGCATGCCGTCGTGGTCGACGTGCGCGTCGCCGGACGGCTGCGTCGCGGCATCCGCGGCGGGCATCGGCATCGCCATCTGCATGGCGTGCGGCGCGTCGTGCGCAGCGTCGGCGGCGAGGCCGGCCAGGGTGCGCGAAACCACCGGCGCGACGATGGTCAGGCCGAGCGCGAGCAGCGCCAGCCAGGCGAAAACGACGCGGATTCTACGCACCTGGCGCAAGCACTTTCCCCGCAGCCCGACGACGGGCTTCGACCGACGCATGCTGCCATGCGCCGTCGCGCGGGGCCTTGTGGCATGGCGCCGCAGCGGTCGTGCTGGTCACGCTCCGGCGGCGAGGCCGTGCCGCGCGGAGGTTCAGGCGGCCGCGTCAGGCGGCGCCGGGATCGCCAGGCTGTCGTCGTTGGCGTCGGCCAGCAGTTGCCGGTGCACCCGTTCGAGTTCGGCCAGCAGTTGCGCGCGCGCTTCGGCGGCGAACGGGTTCTCGCGCTGGATCGCGGCGAACAGGTGGCCGGCGTCGCCACGCACCGCCGACAGCATGTGCTGCATGCCCTGGAACGAGGGCGGCGCCAGCGGCATGTCCTCGTCCACGCCGAGGTTGACCAGGCCCTTGGCGACGAAGAACGCCAGCGCGTGGGTCGTCGCCATGGCGCGGTCGTGGCTCTCCGGGTCCAGCTCGATCACCTCGCAACCGAGTCCGGCGAACAGCTCGCGGGCGCGCGCGGCGGCCGCCGGATGATTCGCGGCGGGGCAGATCACCGTGCGCCGCGGGCGTTCGTTGCGGGCCAGGCTGAGCGGGCCGAACAGCGGATGCGTGCCGACGTGGGGAATCGCCTCGCCCAGCAGCTCGTCCATCGCGGCACACGGGCGGGTCTTCACGCTGCCCACATCGAGCACGGTGTGGCCGGCGTGCAGCAGCGGGCGCAGCGCGACCAGCGCATCGCGCAGCCGCGGCACCGGCATCGCCAGCACGATCCAGCGCGCCGCCTCGACCGCAGCCGGCATCGACGCGGCGGCGAGCGCGGCGGGGACATCCGCTTGCGGGTCCCACACGTGCACGCGATGCCCTGCCTGCAGCAGCAGTTCGGCGAAGGCCCGGCCGAAGCGACCGTAGCCGAGCACGGCGAAGCGCGTGGCGGGGAGCCCGGGTTCGCGCGGCCGGGCCGAGTTCATGCCGCGAGCGGCGGGCAGCCGCTGGCCAGGCTGGCGCGCAGCGCGGCGGTCCACGGCGCGAGGTCGATGCCGCGGGCGGCCAGCCACGACGGATCGAACAGCGTCTGCGCGTAGCGCTCGCCGCGGTCGCACAGCAGGCTGACGATGCTGCCGCGCTCGCCGCGGGCGCGCATCGAGGCGGCCAGCTGCAGGCAGGCGACCAGGTTGGTGCCGGACGAGCCGCCGTAGCGGTGGCCGAACAGCTCCTCCAGCAGCCAGGCGCTGGCGATCGAGGCGGCGTCGGGCACCTCGCTCACGCGGTCGACCACTTCGAAGATGAAGCCCGGCTCCACCCGCGGCCGGCCGATGCCTTCGATCAGGGTGGGCTGGCTGGCCAGCGCCTGCGCGTCGCGGTTGCGCCAGCCGTGCACGTAGGCGCTGCCGGTCGGCTCGGCCACGCACAGTTGCGTGTGCAACCGGCGGTAGCGCAGGTAGCGGCCGATGGTGGCCGAGGTGCCGCCGGTGCCGGCGCCGCAGACGATCCACGCCGGCTCGGGCTCGGCCTCCAGCGCGAGCTGGCCGATGATCGACTCGGCGATGTTGTTGTTGCCGCGCCAGTCGGTGGCGCGCTCGGCGAGGCCGAACTGGTCCAGGTGGCAGGCGCCGCGCGCGGCGTGCTCGGCGGCGCGCGCGTGCACCTGGGCGGGGTCGTCGACCAGGTCGCACTCGCCGCCCAGCGCCCGCACGTCGTGGATCTTGCCCGGCGCGGTGCAGGCCGGCATCACCGCGGTGAACGGCAGCCCGAGCAGGCGCGCGAACCACGCCTCGGAGATCGCCGTGCTGCCGGAAGAGGCGTCCACCACGCCCTGGCCGCCGCGCAGGCGGCCGTTGCACAGCGCGTAAAGGAACAGCGAACGGGCGAGGCGATGCTTCAGGCTGCCGCTGGGGTGCGCGGCCTCGTCCTTGAAGTAGAAGTCGATGCCGTGGAAGCCGGGGAAGTTCAGCTTCAGCAGGTGGGTGTCGGCCGAGCGTGCCGCTTCCTGCGCCAGTTTCGCCAGGGCGTCGTGCACCCAGCGTCGGTCCGTCTCGTGTTGCAGGTTGACCAGGCGCAGGACGCTGTCCATCGGAGGCTCCGGGTGGTTCATGGTGGTGTATCGGCGCCGTTGCGCAAGGTGCGCATGCGGCGCCCGAGGAAGTCGAAGTAGCGGTCGATGTAGCTGATGCCGTTCTCGTGGTCGAGCAGGTACGGGTTCATCAGCGTGTGGCGCAGGATCAGCAGGCGGTCCTCGTCCGGGTCGAGGCTGGCCGGGTCCAGGCCCAGCGCGGTGAAGATGCGCGAGGTCTGCGCCGGGCCCAGCATGTCCGGGCGCAGGCTGGTCACCGAGCCGAAGAACTCCCGGGTCTGCAGCGGCTGGTGCGGGTCGCAGCGCAGGGTGTCGTGCAAGTCGCGCACGAAGGCGTTCGCCGCGGCCACCGAGGTGTTGCCGCAGGGGTTGAGCGCGAGGCAGACCAGGTTGCTGTCCGGCGCGAACGGCACCAGCGCGTGGACGCAGTCGGCCAGCTCCAGCGCGAAGCGTTGCGCACGCGCGTGGAAAATCTCCGCCGCGCGCACGGTGGCGCGCGGCAGGGCGCCGAAGTGGGCGTGGTCCAGCGGCAGCACCCTGTGCGTCACGTACACCGCAGCTGCCGCCGCGCCGGATTTCGAGCCTTCCGGGATGAACTGGCCCAGGCTGCGGTAGCGCGCCAGATAACCGGCGGGTGTGGCGGCGTGGAACACGTAGTCGGCGCGCTCGGCGAGCAGCGCCATCGCGCGGTGGTCGCGGCAGACGAAGGCGCCGCTGCCGTAGGGCAGGTAGCCGAGCTTGTGCGGGTCGACGGTGACCGAGTCGGTCTCGCCCAGCGCGGCGAACGCCGCATGCACCGCCGGGGTGGGGAACTGCACGTAGTCGGCGGCTACCTCCTCGCGCGTGCGCAGCGAGCCGTCCTCGTGACGGAACAGCGTAGCCAGGTAGCCGCCCCAGGCGGCGTCCACGTGCACGGCGAAGTCCAGCCCGTGCCGGCGCGATTCATGCCGCGCGGCGAGCACGGCGTCGATCGGGTCGATGGTGCCGTACTCGGTGCCGCCTAGCACGGCCACGCACATCAGCACCGGTTGACGTTCGCGTGCGCAGCGCTCCAGCGCGTCGCGCAAGGCAGCAGGGTCCAGCCGCATGCCGGCAGTGGGCAGCAGTTCCAGCTGATCGCGGCCCAGGCCGAGCAGTTTCAGCCCCTTGCTCCACGAGTAGTGCGCGGTGACCGGCGCCAGCACCAGCGGCACGCGCAGTTGCGGATGCGCCGCGAAGAAGCCGACCAGGCCGCGCTGCTCGATGCGTTCATGCTCCACCCGGTGCAGCCAGAGCGCGCGCTGCGCCGGCGCCTGCGCCGCCAGCCAGTGCTGCCAGGCCTGCAGCAGCGCGATGCCGTCGGCGGTGGAAAGATTGAAGGCGCTCCAGTCGTCCGCCGGCAGCGCCAGCTCCGGCACGCCGGCGGCGCGCAGCGCGACCGGAAACGCCTTCAGCGCCAGCGCCAGGCGCAGCGCCTGGTAGTTGGCCAGGGTGCCGCCGGAGGTGAGGTGGCCGAACGCGCAGGCCTCCTGCGCCGGGTCGTGCGGATAGCCGAGCATGCGCGCCAGCTGCAGGCCCGCCTGCACTTCCAGGTCGACGGTGACCGGCGCGGCGTCCTCGCTGACGTTGTTGGGGTTGTACGGCAGCGTGAGCATCTGCGCGGCCAGGCCGGGCAGCAGCAGGTCGGAGGCCATGTGGCCGATGTAGCGCGGGCTGTGGAACGGCACCGACTTCTTCAGCGCGGCGGAGAGCTGGTGCAGCTCGCGGCGCATGCGCGATTCGAAGGCAAGGTAGTCCGGGTGGTGCGCGGCGCCGGTGCCGATCGCCGGCGGGTCCTCGGGGTGGAAGTTGCGCCGCCAGTACACGTGGTCGCGCAGGAACTCCACCAGCAGCTTTTCCAGCAGCGTGTCGTTCTCGCCGTAGGGGCCGAGGAAGCAGGCGTCCAGCGTGTGGTCGCGCGGCTCGGCGTGGTCGAACGGCTGCGCGGCGCTCATGCCAGCCACCCATGCAGCCAGCCCAGCGGGTGATGCATGCGGGCGACGCCCAGCATGTAGACGTAGGTGGCCAGCGCCGCCACGTAGAAGGCCAGCCGCGCGCGCGGCGCGCGTGCCCGTTTCAGCGCCAGCATGGCGAGCACCACGTAGGCCACCAGCAGCACCAGCTTGGTGGTCAGCCAGCCGTTGGCGAACATCGCGCCGGGCAGAATGCTTACCAGCATCAGCGCGGCGGTGAGCAAGGTGGTGTCGATGGCGTAGCTGAGCCAGCGCACCGGCTCCCACTGCGCGGCACCGGCATGGCCGGCCTGCAGCAGCAGGCCGCGCAACGCGAACAGCGTGCCGCTGGCCAGCACGCAGGCGATGTGCACCCATTTGATCTGCGGATAGAACTCGAACATGCGGGATTCGGACTGTGGAGGCAGGATGCCGGAACGAACATCGGCGCAGCCGATGGCCCGAAGGGCGAGCCGCGGATCCGGCGAGTCATTCGGGATTTGGCAAAAGCATCAGGGCACGCCGTACGGCGCGCCCTGACGTACGTCATGTGCGCGATGGATCACGCGCCCTCGGGGACGCCTTGCGGCAACGGTACGCTGGCGGTGCGGCGCTTGGGCCACAACCACAGGGCGGCGACGAACACCGCGATCAGCAGGGCGCCGACGGCGAACAGGGTGTCGCCCGGCACGCGCATCCACACCAGCATGTGGATCAGCGGGCGATCCATGAACTCGGCCGAGCGGGCGAACCAGTAGCCGTGTTCCAGCACCGCCTTCAGCTGCAGGATGCCCAGCGGCAGCAGGGTCAGCGCGGCCATCAGCGACAGGCCGATGTTGAGGCACCAGAACGAGCCGCGCAGCCAGCCTTCGCGCCACTGCGCCTGCGGCTTGATGCCGCGCAGGCAGAACAGCATCAGGCCCAGGCCGAGCATGCCGTACACGCCGAACAGCGCGGTGTGGCCGTGGCTGGCGGTGAGGTTCAGGCCCTGCATGTAGTACAGCGCGATCGGCGTGTTGACCAGGAAGCCGAGCAGGCCCGCACCGACCAGGTTCCAGAAGCTCACCGCCACGAAGAACAGGATCGGCCAGCGGTAGCGCGCCATCCACGGCGCCGCGTGCTGCTTCTTCCAGGTGTCGTGGGCTTCCAGGCCGATCAGCGCCAGCGGCACTACTTCCAGCGCCGAGAAACTGGCGCCCAGCGCGATCACCGCCGTGGTGGTGCCGCTGAAGTACAGGTGGTGCAGCGTGCCGAGCACGCCGCCGGCCATGAACACGATGGTGGCGAACAGCACGTTGGTGGTGGCGCTGCCCACGCGCAGCAGGCCCAGCTTGACGAACAGGTAGCTGATCACCGCGGTGGCAAACACTTCGAAGAAGCCCTCCACCCACAGGTGCACCACCCACCAGCGCCAGTACTCGACCATCGCGATGTGGGTGTGCTCGCCCCACATCAGGCCGGCGCCGTAGAGCAGGCCGATCGCCACGGTGGACAGGAACAGCAGGCCCACGATCGAGGCGCCTTGCTTGTCGCCGCGCATCGCCGGCCACAGCGCGCGGCCGACCAGGAACAGCCACAGCATCAGTCCGATGAACAGGAAGATCTGCCAGAAGCGGCCGAGGTCGGTGTATTCCCAGCCCTGGTGGCCGAACCAGAAGTTGTACTTGAGGCCCATCTTGTCCATCACCGCGAACCACTGGCCGGCGAACGAGCCGACCACGATGACCAGCAGGCAGACCCACAGGAAGTTCACCCCGAGCCGCTGGAACTTAGGCTCATGGCCGGAAATCAGCGGCGCGATGTACAGCCCGGTGGCCAGCCATGCGGTGGCGATCCACAGCACCGCCAGCTCGGTGTGCCAGGTGCGGGTGAGGCTGTAGGGCAGGTAGTTGGCCAGCGCGAAACCGTAGGCCTGCTGGCCTTCCACCTGGTAGTGCGCGGTGGTGGCGCCCAGCAGGATCTGCGCCAGGAACAGCGCCAGCACGGTCCAGAAATACTTGCCGGTGGCCTTCATCGACGGCGTCGGCTTCAGCTCGGTGAGCGGGTCGCGCGAGGGGATCGGCGGCAGCGGCTCGTGGTTCACCTGGCGTGCATGGTGCCAACCGAGCAGGCCGATGCCGAAGATCATGAACAGGATGCTGAAGACCGACCACAGGAAACTGGTCGAGGTCGGCAGGTTGCCGACCAGCGGTTCGTACGGCCAGTTCTGGGTGTAGCTCATCGCCTCGTTCGGTCGCTGCGTGGCGGCGGCCCAGCTGGTCCACCAGAAGAACGCGGTGACCGCGCGCCGATGCTCCATCTCGGCCACGGTGTTCTCGCGCATGGCATAGCCTACGCGTAGCTTGTGCGTGGCCGGGTCGTTGCCGAACAGGCTCATGTAATGCGCCGCGACGGCTTCCATCGCGTGCGCGCGCAGCGCCGAGACGGTGATGGTGTTGCTGGCCGCGTCGTAGGTGTTGGTGCGCAGTTCTTCCTGCACCCGCGCTTTCAGGGCCGCCTGTTGGGACGCGTCGAGCGAGTCGTACGGGCCCAGCCCTGCGTCGCGCGAGAGCAGTTCCAGCATGGCGGTGGCTTCGCGATGCAGCCAGTCGGCACTCCAGTCCGGCGCCAGCAGCGCGCCGTGGCCCCAGATGGACCCCAGCTGCTGGCCGCCGATGCTCTGCCACACCTGGCGGCCTTGCTCCATGTCGGCCTTGGTGTACAGCGTCTGGCCGTCGCTGGTGACGACCGCCGCGGGCAGCGGCGGCGCCTGCTGGTGGACCACGCTGCCGACCCACAGCAGCACGGCGAACGACGCTACCAGCAAGGCCGCCAGGCCGAGCCAGAGTTTTCGGGTGGTACTCATTGCGCATCTCCCAGAAAGGTGCGCGCATGCTCGGCGAGGCGGTGTCCGCTGATCTTGATGCAGGTCAGACGGTCAGGACGGCGCGCCGCGCGAATTGTCGCAGCGGCCCGCGGCCGGCATGGCATGATCGGCACGACGCGCAGCGCTGACGGAACCGCAGGCATGAACGATCGACACCGGCTGCAGGGAGCCCGCTTCCCGTTGCTGCTGCTGGCCGCTTTTCTGGTCGTGGCGGTGGCCCTGGGCATCGCGCCGCGTTACCGCCAGGACTGGCTGATGGAGAACGTGCTGGTGCTGCTGGCATTGCCGGCGCTGGTGCTGGGCTTTCGCCGCCTGCGCTTTTCCGATGCCAGCTATGCGGCGCTGTTCGCGTTCCTGCTGCTGCACGAGATCGGCGCGCACTACACCTACTCGGAAGTGCCGTGGGACCGCTGGTTCGCCGCGCTGTGCGGCTTCTCGCCGGACGCAGCGCTGGGTTTGTCGCGCAACCACTTCGACCGCGCCATCCATTTCGCCTGGGGCCTGCTGGTGACGCCGGCGATGGTGGAACTGGTGGCCGCGCGCACGCGCTCGCCTGGCGTCTGGCGCTGGCTCGTGCCGGTCAGCCTGATGACCGCCAGCTCGACCCTGTACGAGCTGTTCGAATGGGGCGCCGCGGTGTGGTTCGGCGGGGATCTCGGCGTGGCCTATCTGGGCACCCAGGGCGATCCGTGGGACGCGCAAAAGGACATGCTGCTCGCCCTGCTGGGCAGCCTCCTCGCGACGGCGGTGCTGGCCGGCGTGACCCGGCGTCGCCGTCGCCACGCTCCGGTCGATCGCCAGCGCCGGCTCTAGTGCTGCATCAGCACCGGGACGACGGCTTCTTCCAGCACGCGCCGGGTGGCGCCGCCGAACACGCGTTCGCGCATGCGCGAGCGGCCGTAGGCGCCCATCACCAGCAGGTCGGCGTCGATGTTGCCGACTTCCTTCAGCAGGATCTCGCCGGCCATCGCGGAGGAGGCGCGGACATAGCTGGGCCTGGCCATGATGCCGTGGCGCAGCAGGTAGACGAACGGATCGAAGCGCGGATGCCCCTCGTCGCCGTCGCGCAGGTCGCCGTCGACCAGGGTGACTTGCTGCGCCACCTTGAGGAACGGCAAGGCGGAGTGGATCGCGCGGATCGCCTCGAGGCTGCCGTTGCAGCCGATCACGATGCGCTCGAAGCGGAGCGCGCCTGCCCAGTGCGGAGGCAGCACCAGGCAGGGCAGGCGGCAGTCCAGGATCGCTTCGCCCAGGATGTCGAGCAGGCCGGATGCCTGCACCATGTCGCGCTCGATCACCGCCAGGTCGTGCCGCGCGCCGAGCCAGCGCAAGGTGGGGGTGATGCCGGAGCGGGCCACGCTCCAATCGGCGTTGCGCACGCCGGCATGGCGCGCGAACGAGCCGAAGGCGGCGTGCTCGTCGGCGAGTTCGGCCCGCGGTTCGAGCAGCAGGCCGAGCACGGTAGGTTCGCTGCCGGCCTGGTTGCCGACGAGTCGGCGCAACGCGGGGTCGATGTAGCAGCCGGTCAGGTTGCCGTCCCAGCGCGCGGCGATGGCGGCGCCGGCCACGGCGGCGGGGCTCCACGGGTCGGTGGCGGTCACCAGCGCGAGGATGTCGCCCGGGCGCGTCACGCGCGGCATGTGATCGGTGCTTGTCATGGCAGGTCAACCCGGGTCCGGCGGCGCGCTAGAGGTCGAGGGAGTGGATGACCTGGGTGGCGTCATCCGGATCGAGCCGGCGCTGGAAGCCCAGGAAGTCGGCCAGCTCGCGCATCGGTTCGTTTTCGGCGGCGTCGATCGAGAACATGCGGCGGAATCCGTTCTTGCGCGCGATCTCGATCAGCCGCCGCATCAGCAGCACGCCCAGGCCACGGTGGCGCCAGTCGTCGGCCACGGTCACCGCGCATTCGCACTGCTTGTCGTCGCCGCTGGCGCCGTAACGGCTGACGCCGACCAGGCGCAGCTCGCCGTCGACGTGGGCGAGCGCGGCGAATGCCATGCGGTCGTGGTAGTCCACGTTCATCAACTGGTCGAGCAGGCCCGGGCTGGCTTCCTTCAGGTTGCCGAGAAAGCGGAAGCGGCAGGCCTGCTCCGACAGGCGATCGATGAAATCCGCTTCCCGCTGCCGATCGTCCGCGCGCAGCGGGCGCACCAGCACCGGGCTGCCGTCGCTCAGGGTCTCGATCCAGTGGGTGCCCTCGATGGCGCCGAATGGCGCGGCGGGCGCGGGGGTGGGTTCGGTGTGGCGGAGATTGGACATGGTCGGCTCCGGCGGCGGCTGCATGGGGGCGAGTCCCGTGCCGGACGGGTGGCGATCGCGGCATGGTTCGCTGCGGGATCGAGTTCTACGCTGGCCTGCCGCGGCCCGACTTGACCTCGATCAATCTGCCCGAATGCGAAGACCGCGGCGCGCCGGCGGACGCGCCGCCCCGTCGCCGGATCGGTCAGGAGCATTGGGTGCGTGTCCGTGCGCGCTCGCGTGGGGGCGGCCCGATGCGGGACTCTCAGCCGGCGTCGTGCCGCTTCGTCGTCGTGCCGCTGTGGCAGAGGTCGGCGAGCAGGTCAGGGCGCAGGATGCGCACGGATTTGCGGTTGACCTCGAGCACGCCCATTTCCTCCAGCCGCGAAAACAGCCGGCTGACCGTCTCGACCACCAGGCCGAGGTAGTTGGCGATGTCGTAGCGCGACATCGGCAGGGACAGCGCAACGCCGTCGCGCTGCAGGCGCTGGTAGCGGTCGGCCAGGCTCTTCAGGAAGATCGCCAGCTGCTCCTGCGCCTGCTGCCGGCCCATCATCACCAGGTGGCGGTGTTCCTCGATCACCTCGCGGCTGATCACCCGCATCAGTTGCCGGTGCAGCGCAGGCACCTCGCTGATGACCTGCTGCAGCCGGGCGTAAGGGAGTTCACAGATGCTGCTGCGTTCCAGCGCCTCGGCCTGGCTGACGTGCCGGTTCAGGGCCAGCGCGTCGAAACCGATGATTTCGCCGGGCAGGTGGAAACCGAGCACCTGCACGTCGCCGGCCTCGTCCTGCACGAAGGTCTTGAGCGAGCCGGAGCGAACCACGTAGAGCGCGTCGAACGAATCGCCGTCGCGGTACAGCACGCCGCCCCGGTCCAGCGTGCGCTTGTCGCGAACCGTGATGTCCAGCCGATCCAGGTCGTTGCGGCCGATGCCGGCGGGCAGGCACAGCTCGCTCAAGGCGCAGGAGGAGCAGCTGCGTCGCAGCTGGTTCAGGTCGAAAACGTTGGTCTCGGAAACCATCAGCGTCCTCGCGCGGCTTGGGACGCGACCTTGTGGATCGGGCCGCGGCCGGGCAAGGCCGAAACTTAGCATGGTGATATGGCAATTCCGCGTGTATTTGACTGCGGTCAAATGGCGCACGGCGCCTTCGGCGCAGGCTGGTGCGGCGGCCCGGGTCCGCCCGATGGCGGCCGGATCCGCCCGCTGGCGGCCAGGTCGGTACCGCCCGGTTTTCACCTGCAGGAATCACCATGAACTGGAAAAACACCGAAGATCGTTACGGCACGTTGTCGATCGGCATGCACTGGCTGATGCTGCTGTTGCTGGTTGCCGTGTATGCCTGCATCGAGCTGCGCGAGTTCTACCCGCGCGGCAGCGACCTGCGCGAGGGCCTGAAGAGCTGGCACTTCATGCTGGGCCTGGGCGTGTTCGCGCTGGTCTTCGTGCGGCTGGCGATCCGCCTGGCGTCGGGGCCGACGCCGCCGATCCGGCCGGCGCCGCCGGTGTGGCAGGCGCGCCTGGCCGCGCTGATGCATCTGGCGCTGTACGCCTTCCTGATCGTGATGCCGCTGCTCGGCTGGCTGGTGCTCAGCGCCGAGGGCAAACCGGTGCCGTTCTTCGGCCTGCAGTTGCCGGCGCTGGTGGGGCCGGACAAGGCGTTCGCCGACTCGATGGAAGAGCTCCACGAGACCATCGGCACGGTCGGCTACTACCTGGTCGGCCTGCACGCGGCGGCCGCGCTGGCGCATCACTACCTGAAGCGGGACAACACCTTGCTGCGCATGCTGCCGCGACGCGGCGGGCAGCGACCGTAAGATCCTTTTCACAATCTCCCGACGCGGGCCGCGGGGGGAGATCGAGAGCGGACTCCGAGGTCGCCCGTCGCGCCGGCAGTTGCCGGCCAGGAAAAGACAAGGCCGCCGGGTTTCCCCGGCGGCCTTGTCTTGCCGCTTCCCGACCCCGTTTCCCGGGGCCGGAGCGGGCTCAGGCTTGCGCGGGCAGCACCCGCAGCAGCGAAGGCGCCGCCACCGTCGTCTTCGCGCGCGCTTCCATCGAGGCGAGGAAGCGCCACACGAACAGCAGGGTGACCAGCAGCAACCCCGGGTAGCCCACGCCGGCGAGCAGGTAGGGCAGGGTCGGGTCGCCGGCCACGCGTACCCGCGGCAGGTTGAAGCTGAGCAGACCGAGCGTGATGATCGTGCCGAAGATCCACATCATCATCAGCCAGATGCCCGCCTCGAAGCCGCTCAGCGGACGGCTCCAGCGGGTACCCGGATGGACCGCAGCCGCCTCGCCGTGGCCATCCGTACCGGCCGGCACGGCCACGCGACGGCCCAGGGTGAGCAGGTCGTAGGCCAGCACGCCGGCACCCGTCGCGAAGACCACGCCGAACATCGGCAGCATCAGCTTGAACACGCCCATCGAGCGGGCCACGTCGCCGCCGAACCAGTCCAGGCCCAGGATGCGGTAGACGTAGATCTGCACGGTGCCGCCGATCGCGAACGAGAACGCCATGCCGAGCACGCCGGTCAGCACCAGCCAGAAAGCGAGCTTGCCCAGCCGCTGGTCGTAGTTCGGCACCTTGCGCAGCAGCGGCACGGCGTAATAGGCCGCCGCGATGCCCAGCATGCCGAAGGTGCCGAACAGCGCCAGGTGCGCATGCCCCGGCGTCACCCAGGTGCCGTGCGACCACACGTTGGTCAGCGCGAAGGTCATGGTGAAGCCCAGGATGCCGGCGCCGATCTGCTCCAGCACCACCGAGCCCAGGATGAAGTAGAACGCGGGCGCATTCTCCAGCGGGCGCTTGTTGACGTGCGCATCGAGGTAGATGTGCCAGAAGCAGAACACCAGCGGCAGCGGCTCCAGCGCGCTGAACAGCGAACCCCAGAACTGCCAGAACTCCGGCGTGCCGATCCAGAAATAGTGGTGCGCGTTGCCGATCAGTCCGGACAGCCACACCAGCATCACGCCCCAGAACACCGCGAAGCCCACCGACTTGACGTCGACCTTGAACATCAGCACCAGCAGGAAGCCGACCAGGGTGATGTGGATGACTTCCCACACGCCTTCCACCCAGTAGTGCACCACGAACCAGCGGAAGTACTCCTGCAGGTCCAGCCGCGCCACGTAGAACAGGCCGAACACCCACACCGCCATCAGTGCGCTGACGCCGAGGCCGAGGCCCCAGTGGATCTCGTTCCACTCGCGCACCGGCGGGAACGTGCGCAGCACCACGTAGGCGAGGATCGCGAAGCCGATCAGCACCAGCACGCCGGCAATGCGCCCCGCCTCCAGGTACTCGAGCCCCTGCTGCAGCCACGGCTGCCCCTGCCACCAGCCGGCGATGCCGAACTGGGCCAGGCGCAGGGTGAAGAAGTTCCACACGGCGATCACGATCACCGCGTAGAACAGCAGCTTGATCAGCCACGGCGCGACCATCTCGCGCTTGGCCAGCAGCGGCCCGACGAACAGGATCGCGCCGATGAAGCCGCACAGGATCCACAGGATGCCGAGGTTGAGGTGCTCGGCACGGGCAACGTTGAAGTTCATCACCCCCGCCAGCACGGTCGGGTCGGTCTGTTGCAAGGACAGCAGCAGGCCGTAGCCGACCTGCAGCACGAACAGCACCAGCATCAGCATGAAGAAGCGCATGCTCAGCCGTTGGGTCTGGAATTCGATCTGCATCACTGCTTCTCCAGGGAGTGGAGGTAGGCCACGATGGCGTTGACTTCGTCGTCCTTGAGCAAGGCGTCGTAGGCAGGCATCACGCCGGTCGGGTAGCCAGCCACGATCTTGGCGTTGGGCTGGCGGATCGACTCGCGCAGGTAGGCGTCATCGGCGATCACCGTGCTGCCGTCGGCGAGCTTGACCGTCGAGTTGTACAGGCCGCCCCAGCCGGGCCCGACCAGCCGCTTGTCGCTGGTGGCATGGCAGGCCACGCAGCCGTTGTCCTTGACCAGTTGCGCACCGTGCGCCACGGGATCCACCGTCGCGGGCGCGGCAGCCGTCGGCGCTGCCGGTGCAGGAGCCGCCTGGGCGGCCGCGACCATGCCGTGTGCAAGCTGCACGCGGTGGTCGAACCCGTCCACTTCCACCTTCGGCGGCCAGCCTTCGGTATTCATCGCCGAGGTGTACTTGAGATAGGCGATCAGCTGGCCGATCTCGTCCTTGGTCAACGGCAGGTTCGGCATCATCGTGGTGCCGCCGCCGCGACGTTCGATGCGCTCGGCGGCGCCGGGGAATTTCTTCAGGTAGGCGTCGATCGAGTCGGTGCCGGCGTCGGCCTGCTGGTTCGGATCCAGCAGTTGCGCACGCACTGCCGCCTTTGTCGGCCAGCCTCCGGCCGAGGGCAGGAAAGCAGCCAGCCAGGCGGGGCCCGCGCGGTGGTACTCCTTGGTGAGATCCGGCCCCAGATAGGCGCCGTTGCCGACCATGGTGTGGCAGCCCATGCAGTTGTAGGCCTGGAACACGCGCTTGCCGTCGGCGGCCTGGTAGGCACCGAAGGACACGGTGTCCGGAGTTACCTGGTTGCGCGACTTGAGGAAGGAGAAGACCGACAACACAACGAAAATGACGGCCAGGATGGCCAATACCACGAAGGCGCCACGGCGCCGGGGCGTCTCGCAACTGCTACCGCCGGTTCCGCAGCTCATGAGAGTTTGTCCTTGACGATGGTGGCGGCCTGTTCCTGGGTGTCGTGCACGAACAGGATGCGCAGGCTGCCGATGAAGACATAGAAGACATACACCGCCAGCACGAAGCCGCTCGCGAAGTAGATCCACCAGGCGATGTGCGATTCGGGCCAATACTCGAAATTGCGCCAGAATGGCCAGGACAACAGGACGGCGGCCACGCAGGCCAGCACCGAAAGCGTCAGATCAGTGATCCGTTGCGTCATGCGGTTTTCCCCTTTGGGTTCGAGCCTCGTCGGATAGCACAGAACCACCGAAACCCTACCTCGAGGGATTCGCGTGCAAGGCGGCGTGAATACTAGGTGTGGCATTTGCGCACACGCATGATCCAGGTCAAGCGTGCGCGTGTTTTCGACGCGCCCGCTTGCGGGGCGTCGACGCGGGCCGTCGCTTGCCCGGGACTGGCGGGCGCTGCTGTGCGGGCCGTGCGCGGCGGTGGCTGCGGTCAGTCGTCCGTGCCGCTGCCGAACTGCAGGATCTTCCGGCGCACGCGTTGTTCCTCGGCCGGACTGATGAGTCCTTCGTCCAGCAGCTCCTGCAGCACCTGCAGTTGGCGCAGCCGGCGCTGCGGCACGGTCGATGGCGGGGCGGGCGGCAGTCGCGCCGGCGATGACGCCGCTGCCGGCGTCGGCGGGCGTGCCGCCGGCATCGCCGCGGCAGTCGCCGCCGCGGCGCAGTCAAGGTGCAGGTGCGCGCCATGCTTGAGGTCGTCCAGCGTGACCCGGTGGTGCAGCGGCTCGCAGCCGGCGTGGCGCAGCGTGATCGTGCCGTAATGTTCGGCGCGTGCGTCAGGGTAGCTGTTCGGATAGATGTCGCGTTCGCTGACGGTCAGCGGCGTCACGCCGGCCCGGCCGCCGATCAGTTCGACCTCCGCCGCCGACGGCGTCGACTCGATGCGCAGCGTGCCGATCTGCAGTGCCTGCGCATGCACGCTGCCGCCGGCGGCGAGCGCCAGCGCGAGCGCGCCGGCGTGTGCCCATGACTGCGTCGGGAAGGGGCGGGCAGGCATGTCAGAACGCGGTATCGAAGCCGAACAGGATGTAGTTCTCGCGGCTCAAGTGGCCGGTGAAGTAAGGGCCGGTGGGGCGGGTCTTGTTCTGGAAGTCGAGGTTGAGCTCGATGATGCCCTTGACGTTGCGCATGAAGTAGTGCGACGCGGTCAGGCTCAGGCTGTTGATGGCGATGCCTTCGTAGATGGTGTTGGTGCGCGCGAAGTCGCCGGCGCCGGCGCGGTTGTACAGCGCCGAGAAGGCCCAGCGCTCGTTGGGAATCCAGTCGAGGCCGGCGAAGCCGCCGCTCCAGCGGTAGTCGTGCGTCGGGTCGGCGTCGAGGAAGCCGTTCCAGCTGTTCCACAGGTACTGTGCGTACCAGTGGGCGTCGGCGCCGATGTCGCCGGAGGCGTCCAGGCCGACGACGCGCTTGTCGGTGTTGCGCTGGCTCTTGTCCATGCCGGCCGGCCCGGCGGCGCCGCGCTGCTTGCCGGAGGCGCCGAACAGCCCCACGCCGACCGGTCCGATGTCGGTGCCGATGTGGGCGAAGGTGGTCTTGGAACTGTCGTTGTCGAACATCCGGTCCGGGCGCGAATAACCGGTGCCGTTGATCTTGAAGTTGTCGGTGATGCCGTTGCCGTTGGTGAAGCCGAGGTTGATGCCGAACGGCCCGACGTCGCGGTCGAACAGCACGCCGCGGTCGTAGGTGATGCCGGCCATGCGGTAGACCATGTAGTCCTGGAACGGCAGGCGGATCTCGCGCGGGAACATCGCGTCGGACAGCGAGAACTGGCCGAGCATCATGCCGATGCCGCTGCCGAAGATGTCGGCATGGCGGAACCAGGCGTCCTCCACCACGATCTCGCCGTTGCCGCCCTTCTCCGCCATGATGGCGTAGAAGTAGTAGGTGATGTCCTTGCTCAGTGGCGCGCTGGACAGCAGCTTGAGCAGGTACGGCGACTGGAAGTCGGTCGGCGCGGACTGGCGCGCGCCGCTGACCGGGTCGATCGCCTTGCCCTGGCGGGCCTGCACGTAGGCCTGGGCGCGGATGGCGAGCGGCACGTGGTCGGGCAGGGCGAGGCGGTCGTCGCCGAGCTGGTCGGCGGTTTCCATCCAGTTCGGCAGGCGCATGTTGTTCTTGATGAAGAGCTCGCCGAACTTGTTGAGGCGCGGGAAGGCGGAGTGGCAGGCGGCGCAGCTGAGGTTGTAGCGGCGCGCGAATTCGGGCATCGCCGATGCATTGCGGGCCGGCAGCAGCGCCAGCCAGGCGCCCAGCAGCAGCAACGGCACGCTGCGCAGCAGCGTGCGGACCAGACGCCCGGAAGTGCCGTCACGTCGGAGCGACGGCGCAGGCAGCTCCGCCGTGGCGTCGCTCCGCGCAGGGGAGGGCAACAGGATGATCCGCTTCATCGTGGGTTGCTCCCGAAGCCGTTGGGGATGCCGCCTTCGCCTCTGGTCGAATCCACCGTGGCGGCGGATCCAGTCTATGGACGCGCCGGTTTGCGCGCTTGACCGAAGTCAATTGCGCGGCGTGTCGCCGGCAGGCCGATCGCGCGGCGGTCGCCGTGCCGACCGCCCGGCCCGACTCGCCGCATCCGGTCGTGCCGCGACCGTGCGCGTGCCGACCGGGATCAGTCGATCTTGATCGGCTCGTGCGGCCCGGGCAGCTGGCAGGCGACGCCGCGCGCGACCAGCACCTCCTGCAGCGCCTGCATGCCGCGGCCGTACTCGCCGTGCACCAGGAACACCTTGCGCCGCGGCGCATCGCCCAGCCAGGCCAGCAGCGACGGCCGGTCGGCATGCGCGGAGAAACCGTTGATCGTCCACACCTGCGCGCGCACCGGGATCTCCTCGTTGAACACGCGCACGCTGGTCGCGCCGTCGATGATCCGCCGCGCCAGCGTGCCCTCCGCGGCGTAGCCGACGAACACCACGCTGCAGCGCTCGCGCCACAGGTTGTGCTTGAGGTGGTGGCGCACGCGGCCGCCGTTGCACATGCCCGAGCCGGCCAGGATGATCGCGCCGCCGTCGACGTTGTTGATCGCCATCGACTCGGCCGTCTCGCGGGTGAAGTGCAGCCCCGGCATGGCGAACGGATCGCCGTGCCGCAGCTCGTCGAGGAAGCCGCGGTCGAAACATTCCGGATGGCGGCGGAAGATCTCGGTGGCGGAGATCGCCATCGGCGAATCCAGGAACACCCGCACATGCTGCGGGATCGCGCCGCCCGCGATGCCGCGGTGCAGGTAGTAGAGGATTTCCTGGGTGCGTTCCAGCGCGAAGGTGGGGATCACCACGTTGCCGCGCCGGTTCACCGTGTCGCGGATGGCCCGGTACATCTCGTCGACCGAGTCGGGCAGCGAGCGGTGCGGGCGGTCGCCGTAGGTGCTTTCCATCACCACGTAGTCGGCCGGCGGCGCGCTCGTCGGGTCGCGCAGCAGCGGCCGGCCGGGGTTGCCCAAGTCGCCGGAGAACAGCATGCGGCGGCGCTGCTTGCCGTCGTCCAGTTCCAGCAGCACCGAGGCCGAGCCGAGGATGTGGCCGGCATCGAGGAAGCGGGCGCTGACGCCCTCGACGACGGGCACGGCGGCGCCGTAGCCGACGTCCGGGCCGAAGAAATCCTGCGCGTGCAGCGCGTCGTCCAGCGTGTACAGCGGCGGCGCCGCGGCCTCGTCGCGGCGGTTGTTGCGCTGCGCGCGGCGCGCGTCCTCTTCCTGCAGGCCGGCAGCGTCCAGCATCACCACCCGCGCCAGTTCGCGGGTGGCGGCGGTGGTGAGGATGCGGCCGCGGAAACCCTGGCGCACCAGCAGCGGGATGCGCCCGCAGTGGTCGAGATGGGCATGCGTGAGCAGCAGCACGTCGATGCTGGCCGGGTCGAAGCCGAACGGCTCGGCGTTGGCCCGTTCGACCTCCTCGCTGCCCTGGAACATGCCGCAGTCGATCAGCACGCGGCGGTCGTTGCAGGTGATCAGGTGGCAGGAGCCGGTGACCTGCTTGGCGGCGCCGTGGCAGCTGTAGATGATCATGCGTTCCTCGACGGTACGGGTGGCGTCCGGCCGGACGGCCGGCGGCAGACTCTGGCAGGGTACCCCGGCCGCCGGATTGATCGTCGTCAATTCGGGGTTCCCGCCGACTGTGCCATGGTGCGTCTCGTGCCGTTGTGCTGCCGTGCATGGGTAGGGCAGGCTCCCCGGCACGCGTGGGGGTGGCCATGATCACAGTGCCTTTCCATCACGATCTGGGCGTCGTGCGGGGGTTCCTGCGTTTCTCGCGTACCGTGGCCCTGCTGATCTGCGCGGTGGCGCTGGTCGTGCTGGCCGGCTGGTGGTGGAACTGGCCGCTGCTGACCACGATGTGGCCGGGGCAGGCGGCGATGACGGCGAACGCGGCGATCGGCTTCATGCTGTCCGGCAGTTCGCTGCTGCTCAGTCGGCACGCCTCGCCGTCGTGGTCGGGTTTCGGCCGGTGGCTGTCGCTGGCCGTGCTGGTGATCGGTGCGGTCACGCTGCTGGAATACCTGTGGATGGCCGACCTGGGCATCGACCATCTGTTCGGCGGTCCGCCGGCGCACGGATCCGGCCGCTGGCCGGGGCGCATGGGCGAACCGGTCGCGGCGGGGTTCGTGCTGCTCGGCGGGCTGGGCCTGCTGCTGCCGGTCCGGCACTGGCTGTACCTGCGCGAAGGATTGGCCGTAGGCCTGCTGGCGATCGCCATGAGCGGGCTGGCTTCCTACGGCATCGCGCTGGCCGGCAAGAACGGCATGGCGTTCGGGCGGATGCCGATCCACACCATGCTGCTGTTGCTGCTGGCGACGCTGGGCTGGCTGTCCGCCACGCCCACCCTCGGGCTGACCCGGGTGGCCACGGCGGATACGCTGGGTGGCGCGCTGGCGCGCCGCCTGCTGCTGCCGGCGCTGCTGCTGCCGGCCGTGTTCGCGTTCGTGTTCGAACTGCTGCAGTCCTGGCTGGGCCTGCCCGAAACGTTGGCCTTCGTGTTCATGGCCCTGTTCAGCGGCGGCGTGGTGGCCGGGCTGGTGTGGTGGGCGGCGAACCTGTTCGACAAGCTGGAGCGCCAACGCCGCGAGAGCCTGCTGCTGCGCAACGACGCCGGCACCGACATCCTGACCGGGCTGGCCAACCGGCGTGCGCTCGACGAGGCGCTGGCCGGCCTGCTGCGCAGCCAGCGCGAGCACGACCGGATGTTCTCGCTGCTGATGCTCGACCTGGACCGCTTCAAGTCCTTCAACGACGAGTTCGGCCACCTTGCCGGCGACCAGGTGCTGCGCATCACCGGCCACCTGCTGCGTGCCGCGCTGCGGCCGTCGGACATGGCCGCGCGCTACGGCGGCGAGGAGTTCGTGCTGCTGCTGCCGGAGACCGACGTGGCGGGTGCCGGCGAAGTGGCGGCGCGTGTCCTCGATGCATTTCGCACGTTCGAGTGGCCGCACCATCTGGTCACGATCAGCATCGGCGTGGCGCAGTCCGCCCCCGGCGACGACTCCGAGGATCTGATCCGGCGCGCCGACGCCGCGCTGTACGACGCCAAGCGCGGGGGACGCGACCAGGCGGTGGTGGCGGTCGTGCTGCCGACCACGGTTCGGTCGGGAACCTGACGCGCGTCGCCCCGGGTCCTTAAGACCCACATAAGCCGTCCCGGTTGCAATGCCGTCCAAGGCAATCCTGCCGACACCGGAGACGCACCATGAAACGCATCGTCATCGCCCCGCTGTTCCTCGCCGCCGCCGCGCTGTCGGCGTCCGCCTTCGCCGCACCGCAATGCACCAGCGCACCGCGCGCGCAGTGGCTGACCGAAGCGGCGATGAAGCAGAAGGTGCTCGACCAGGGCTACACCATCAAGGTGTTCCAGGTCTCGGGCAACTGCTACGAGATCTACGGCAAGGACAAGGCCGGCAAGAACGTCGAGATCTACTTCGACCCCACCGACGGCCGCATCGTCAAGCAGAAGGGCGGCTGATCGAACCACTGACGCGAGGACAAGCCCATGAACGCCACGGTCAAGGTATGGGATCCGCTGGTACGCCTGTTTCACTGGTCGCTGGCGGGCTTGTTCCTCGCCAATTTCTTCACCGAGGACGGCGAGCTGGTCCACCGCGGGATCGGCTACGCCGTGCTGGCCCTGCTCGCGGTGCGCTTCGTGTGGGGCTGGATCGGCACCCGGCATGCGCGCTTCGCCGACTGGGTGCCCGGCCCGCGGCGCGTGCGCGACTACCTGCGCGCACGCCTGGCCGGCCGCTCGCAACGGCAGCTGGGGCACAACCCGGCGGCGGCGGTGATGATCCTGGCCCTGCTTGCCGGCGTGCTGCTGGTGGGCGTCACCGGCTGGCTGCAGACCACCGACGCGTTCTTCGGCACGCCGTGGCTGGAGGAACTGCACGAGCTGCTGGCCTACGGCGTGCTGGGGCTGGTCGTGGTGCACGTGCTGGCCGCGGTGGGCGAGAGCGTGCACTACCGCGAGAACCTGGTCGCCGCGATGATCCACGGCCGCAAGCGCGCGCCGGAGCACGACCCGGCCGGCGAGCAGGGCCTGCGATGAATTGCCTCAGGTCAAATGGACGGCCACAAGGCTGACTAGAATCCGGCCATGCGCATCCTGCTAGCCGAAGACGACCGGGCACTGGGGCAGGCGCTGGCCGATGGCCTGCGCCAGCTCGGCTATGCGGTGGACTGGATCACCGACGGCAGCCAGGCCGCCGCCGCGCTGGCCGACACCAGCTACGCCGCCGCCGTGCTGGACTGGAACCTGCCGCGCAGCAGCGGCCCGGCGATCATCGCCGGCATGCGCCGGCGCCGCGACGCCACCCCGGTGCTGCTGCTGACCGCCCGCGACGAACTCGCCGACCGCGTCGCCGGGCTGGATGCCGGCGCCGACGACTACGTGGTCAAGCCGGTGCACCTGGACGAACTGGCCGCACGCTTGCGCGCCTTGCTGCGCCGTGCCGACGGCCAGCTCGAGCCGGCGATCCGCGTCGGCGCTCTCGAAGTCACCCCGGCCGCGCGCGCGGCCACGCTGGAGGGCACGGCACTGGAGCTGACCGCGCGCGAGTACCAGCTGCTGGAAACCCTGGTGCGCCACCCCGGGCGCGCCTATTCGCGCGAGCAGCTGGAGGAAGCCCTGTACGGCTGGGACCAGGAAGTGGCCAGCAACGCGGTCGAAGTGCACATCCATCACCTGCGCCACAAGCTGGGGCCGGGCTGGATCCGCACCTTGCGCGGCATCGGCTACGCGATCAACCCGCCCGCCGGCCAGCCCGCGTGATCCGCCCCTCGCTCAACCGGCGGCTGGTGTGGCGGCTGGTGGCCGGCATCGTGCTGGTGTGGTGCGTCGCCGCCGGCTGGCTGGCCTGGCGCGGCCTGCACGAGGTCGACGAGATCTTCGACCAGATGCTGGTGCGCACCGCCGCCAGCGTGTTCGCGGTGATGCCGGACGACGCGACCGGCGTCGGCGCGGTGCGCCTGCCGGACCGGAAGCTGGTCGACTCGGACGCTACCGCCCAGCGGCCGGCCATCGTGCTGCGCGACCGTCGCGGCGAGCTGCTGGTGGAAAGCGCCGAGCTGCCGGTGTTGCGCTTCGATCCGGGCGACGCGCACTTCCATTCGATCACCCACGACGGGCGGCGCTGGCGGGTGTTCCAGCGCTGGGACGCGCGGCGGCAGTACTGGGTCCAGGTCGGTGCGCCGCTGGACGAGCGCGACGAACTGATGCGCAAGCTGCTGGCGCCGGCGCTGCTGGCCTTGCTGGCGCTGCTGGTGCTGGTGCCGCCGACGGTGTTCGCCGGCCTGCGCAGCGGCTTGAAACCGCTGCGCAGGCTCACGCACAGCCTGTCCGCCGGAACCGGCCCGGCCGCCGCCTCGCTCACCGATGAGCGGGTGCCGGCCGAGCTGGCGCCGTTCACCGAGGCGATCGACCAGTTGGTGGTGCGCCTGCGGCGCAGCCTGGAGCACGAGCGCCGCTTCACCGCCGACGCGGCGCACGAGCTGCGCCACCCGCTGGCGGCGTTGCGGCTGGAGCTGGACCTGGCCGGGCGCGGCGACGATGCGGCCGCCCGCGCGCGGCACCTGCAGCGCGCGCAGGATGCGCTCGACCGCATGCAGCGGCTGGTGGCCCAGCTCTTGATGCTGGCACGGGTCGAGAAACTGGCCGAACTGGACGACGCCGGGCCGTTGCGCCTGGCGAGCGTGGCCGAAGCGGCCCTGCGCGACGCCAGCGAGCGCGCGGCAGCGCGTTCCATCGAGTTGTCGCTGGACCACGACGGCAACGACTTCGTGCTGGGCAGCCGCAGCCTGCTCGGCATCCTGGTGCAGAACCTGCTGGACAATGCCTTGCGCCACGCGCCCGAGCGCGGCCGGGTGAACGTGCGCGTCGGCGGCCACGACGAGCGGGTGAGCCTGGAGGTGAGCGACGACGGCGCCGGTTTTGCCGCGGACGATATCGCGCGGCTGGGCGAGCGCTTCCATCGCCCCGAAGGCAGCGTCGGCGAAGGCAGCGGGCTGGGCCTGTCGATCGCCCAGGCGATCGCCCGCCTGCATCACGGCGAGCTGAGCTTCGGGCGCTCCGCGCTGGGCGGTGCACGGGTCAGCCTGAGCCTGCCGCGCGTCGCCGGCGCCGCGCCGCATGTACCCGGTTACGCCTGAGCGGGCGAGACGCTCCTCACCTGTCCGCGGAGACACCCATGACCGAAAACACCCGCAAGCTGAGCTTCCAGGTCACCGCCCGTCGCATCGACGCCCATGGCAGCGTCGCCCGCTGCAAGGGCGCCGAGCTGTCGCTGGACACCGACCTGGCCGGTCGCGTCGATGCGTTCAACCCTGCCGAATTGCTGCTGGCCGCCTTGTCGGCCTGCATGATCAAGGGCATCGAGCGGGTCGCGCCGATCCTGAAGTTCCGGTTGCGCGGAGTCGAGGTGCGCGTGCATGGCGTGCGCCAGGACGTGCCGCCGCGGCTGGAATCGATCGACTACGAGATCCTGGTGGACAGCGACGAGAGCGAGCAGCGACTGGCCCTGCTGCACGACAACGTGCGCAAGTACGGCACGGTGTTCAACACGGTGGCACCGGGCACCCGCCTCGCCGGCGTGCTGCGGCGGGCCGGCTGAAGCGCGGACCCGTCGCCGTTGTTGCCCTGCGATCGGCCGCCCGGTGTCGCCGGCGGCGGCCACGGTCGGCAGCGTGACGAGCCCGGCCGTATGGACGTCTGTTTGCTGCGTCGTCGGCGGCCTGCAGCCGGCCCGGCCGGGCAACCGGCCAGCAGCGTCGCCGGCATGCGGTGGACGGGAGCCGCGCCGGCCGCTCAGCGCTGACCGTGGAAGTGCTCGCGGAACGGCTGGCGGAACTGCCGGTGGCAGCCCAGGCAGGCGCCCTGCACGTTGGCGAACGCCGCGATCGCCGCAGAGCCGTCCTGCCGTTGCGCGGCCTGCGCCAGCTGCTGCGCGGCGTCGTGGGCCTGGCGGTCGTAGTCGCGGAAATGGCCGGCGTCCTTGCCCATGAAGGCGAGGATGCGCAGCTTCTCCGCCAGCGGCGGCTGCGGGTGGTCGGCGATGCGCGTTGCCCGCTGCGCCACCGCGGACCAGTCCTCGCGCGCGATGCCGTCGGTGACACCCTGCATGTCCTTGCCCAGGTCCTGCATGATCGCGGTCAGCGCCAGCGGCGTGGCCTGCTCCGGCGGATTGGCCGCACTGGCAGGCGGCGGCAGGCTGCCGGCCAGCAGCGCCAGCAGGGCGAATGCGGCGGCATGGGGCATCGTGGTGCGCAGCGTGAAAGGCATGGGAGGTCTCCTTCGGGGTTGGGTGGGCGGGCATCTGAGTGGCAAGCTGGCCGCGCTCATGCCGGCGGTTCGCCGCCGTAGAACGCATGGATGGCCGCCACGGCCTGTTCGGCGCCTTCGACCACGCTGACCAGTTCGGCGTCGCCGGCGTCGAGCATGCCCTGTTCGAGCAGGAATTCCAGGTCGCAGGCGCGGCGCCAGTAGGCGCTGCCGACCAGCACGATCGGCAGGCGCGGCATCTTGCCGGTTTGCACCAGGGTCAGCACTTCGAACAGTTCGTCCAGCGTGCCGAAGCCGCCGGGAAAGGCGACGAGTGCCTTCGCACGCAGCAAGAAGTGCATCTTGCGCACGGCGAAATAATGGAAGCGGAAGGCCAGCTCCGGGGTGATCCAGCTGTTGGGCCGCTGTTCGTGCGGCAGCGTGATGTTGAGCCCGATCGAGCGTGCGCCCGCCTCGTGGGCGCCGCGATTGGCCGCTTCCATGATGCCCGGCCCGCCGCCGGTCACCACCACGAAGTCGCGGCGACCCTCGCGCTGGAAACGGCACGAGACGATTTCCGCGAAGCGGCGCGCTTCCTCGTAGTGGCGGGCGCCGGCCAGCCGGCGGCGGGCGGCGGCGAGTTCGCGCGCCAGCTCCGGCTCGTCCGGATGGGCCTGCGCGTGCGCCGCGAGCCGCACCACCTCGGCCTGGGCCTGCTCGGGCGAACAGGTGCGCGAGCTGCCGAGTACCACCACGGTGGAACGGATGGCGTGTTCGTGCAGCGCGATGTCCGGCTTGAGCAGTTCCAGTTGCAGGCGCACGCCGCGCAGTTCGTCGCTGGCGAGGAACGCGAGGTCATCCTGCGCCAGCCGGTAGGCCTCGCCGTGCATGATCGCCTCTTGCCGCCGCTTGCTCTCGTCGCTGCCGTTCATGCCGGCACTCCGCTGCCGTGCCAGTGCACCTGCTGGCCCGCCGCAGGGACGGTCACGTTCCAGCCGGGGCGCGCACGCAGCCCGCTGGCCAGCGCCTGCGCCGCCGTCTCCTCGCCATGCACCACGAAGGTCTGCGCCGGCGCGCGCGCGAAGCCGGCGGCCCAGGCCAGCAGTGCGTGCCGGTCGGCATGCGCGGACAGCCCGCCGACGGTGTGGACCGAGGCGCGCACCGGGACATCCTCGCCGAAGATGCGCACCTGGCGGGCGCCGTCCACCAGCCGCCGGCCCAGCGTGCCCTGGGCCTGGAAGCCGGTGATCAGCACGCTGCATTCGGCCCGCCCGAGGTTGTGCCGCAGGTGGTGCCTGATGCGGCCGGCGGTGCACATGCCACTGGCGGAGATGATGATGGCGCCGGAGCGCACCTGGTTGAGCGCGATGGATTCCTCCACGCTGGCAGTGAAGTCGAGATAGGGCAGATCCTTGCCTAGCGCGTGCCAGTGGGCGAGGCGGGCGGCGTTCTCGTCGAACAGGTCCAGGTGTCGCTGCGTGATGCGGGTAGCCGCGGCGGCCATCGGCGAGTCGACGAAGATGCGCAGGTCGCGCAACCTTCCGTCCCGGCTCAGCCGGTGCAGGTGGTACAGCACTTCCTGGGTGCGGCCCACCGCGAAGGCCGGCACGATCACGTTGCCGCGGGCAAGGGTGCGCTCGACCACCTCGACCAGCTCGTCCTGGGTGGCGGCAAGTTCCTTGTGCAGGCGGTCGCCGTAGGTCGACTCGATGAACAGCAGGTCCGCTTCGGCGATCGGCGTCGGGTCGCGCAGGATCGCCCGGCCAGGTTGTCCGAGATCGCCGCTGAACACCAGCTTGGTGGTCCGCTCGCCTTCGCTGACCCAGACCTCGAGGATCGCCGAACCCAGGATGTGGCCGGCATCGCGGAAGCGGCAGCGGACGTCCGCGTGCGGCCGCAACTCGCGCCCGTAGCCGTGGGCCCGCACCTGGTGCAGGCACGCGTCGGCGTCGCGCAGGGTATACAGCGGTGCGGCAACGGCCTGCGCGTCACGCGTGCCGCGGGCGCCACGCTGCGCGCGCAGCGCCTCCGTTTCCTGGATGTGGGCGCTGTCCGGCAGCATCACCTGCAGCAGGTCGGCAGTGGCGGCGGTGGCGTGGATCGTGCCGCGGAAGCCGGCGCGCGTCAGTTTCGGCAGCAGGCCGCTGTGGTCGATGTGCGCATGCGTCAGCAGGACGAAATCGATCGTCGACGGATCGAACCCGAACGCTTGCCGGTTGCGCTGGGCGGCTTCGCGTCCGCCCTGGAACATGCCGCAGTCGACCAGGAACCTCGTCGTGGTCGTCTCGATCAGGAAGCAGGAGCCGGTGACTTCGCGGGCGGCGCCGAGAAAGGTGATCTGCATGGAGGCGGTTCTCCGGATTCGTTCAGTCGCGCCGGCGGCAGGGCTGCCCGGTGGTAGCCGGCGATCGGGCGGTCAGGGTGGCGTGGCCTGGGTGGATGCCTGGTCGGGCGGTCCCCGCTCGGCGGCTGGGTCGGCTGCCAGCGGTTGCCAGTCCGGGTCCGCGAAGTAGCGCGGGTACAGTTCGAGCGCGTCGAGCAGTTGCGGCAACCCGTCGGCGGCGAGCACGCGGCCGAGCAGCAGGCGCAGGTTGGCGTCCACGCCGTCGCCGCGCG